>Ga0302325_10000217_pt1 | contig 164961 bp, 179 predicted proteins | sample Palsa_T0_2_FD_201948 | JGI IMG/M metagenome (GOLD analysis project Ga0302325, IMG submission 201948) | Peat permafrost microbial communities from Stordalen Mire near Abisko, Sweden - Palsa_T0_2 | ecosystem: Environmental > Terrestrial > Soil > Palsa > Peat permafrost | place: Sweden: Abisko...
AAGCTCGAGGCCGTGACAGGCGCCCATCATTTGGCGGCAACGCGCCGCGACGCCGCTATCCATCAGAAGCCGATAGAAGGCGATGCCCTCATCGCGCAACGGATCGCACTCGTTGACGCTGATAACCGTCGGTGGCAGGCCTTCGACATCTTCGCGCTTGGCGAAGCTCGGCCAGGCAAGAGGGTTGCGGGCATTAAAGGCCTCGATGCCGTAGGCCATGGTGGCGCGGTTGTCTCCGAAATTGAGCACGATGCCCTCATTCTCGATGGAGGACGGATACTGCTCCTGCGGCCACTCACCTGCGATGTAGGGGACCAAGGAGTAAAGGCCCTGAATCAGGCCGAGTTCACCGTCTTGCTTCAGCTTCATGCCTACGGCGAAGGTCAGGTTGCCACCGCCGCTTTCTCCAGCGACGATGATGCGCCTCGGATCAATGTTGAGGGCGGCTGCGTTGGCATGTACCCACTTAAGGCCCGAGATGCAATCGTTCAAGCCGGCGGGAAATGGAGCGATTTCCGGCACCTCGGAAGGGTGCACTGAGTTACGGAATTCAACCATGGCCACCGCGACGCCCCTGGCGGCGATCATGCGGGCCCAGGTCCTATAGTTGCCCTCGAAACAGGAACTCATCTCCATGCGGCCGCCGTGAATGTAGTAGACGCATGGCAAAATCTCACTGTTATCCGGCCGGACATACCGGATCTTGATGGTGTTTCCGTCGGGCGAGGAGGTGAGGGTCTCGACGCGTACGCTCAGGCCGGCGGACGGAGCGATCTCCTCGCTGTCCATTGAGTTGAACAGGGCCGTTTGGCGCTCCAGTGCGGCCAGCACTGCTGGAGCGCTTTCCTGTGAGAGCAATTCTTCGCGGCTCGAAACGTTCAGCTTTTCTACTGGCGTCGGCATGCCGGAGAAGAATTTCTTGATGCGTGGATCAAGGCGGGGATCGAGTTCGAGTTTCGACTTTGGCGGATTCGCGCTTGGTTGTGCCATTGGAGTGTGTCCTTTGTGCTGAATTCCGAACTATAGCGCAGGGTCGACCAACGCACCGTAGGTGATGGAGCGCGCTATGCCGCGCACATCCGGTACCGGATATGGACGCCCTGTCATCGCATTCCCCGCGTCTTGTTGTTGGAGCATGCCGACGAGGACAATGTCGTAGGTGGGGTCGACCCAGAACCATGTGCCGTGCACGCCGCCCCAGAAAAAGGTACCCGTGCCGATGGCGCCTCCATTGAAACCAGCGTGCGATGGCTCGAGCACAATGCCAACGTTCATGCCATAGCCAACACACTCGAACGGCTGAGTGAAATGCACCGGCACGCCCGGCGGCAGCAGGTTGGTGGTCATCAGCTTGACGGAGGTCGGCGACAGAATCCGGACGCCTTCGAGCGTGCCGCGATTCGCCAGCATCTGCGCGAAGCGGATGTAGTCCTGCGTCGTCGAATAAAGCCCGGCGATCGACAGCAGGTATTTTGGCTTCACACCGGGGGGAGTTCCGGCGACGGCGGGAAATGGCGACTGATCCGGCGCAAGAACCAGCTTGAGGTCTTTGTCCAGCATGTAACGCGGCGGGATGCGGTCGCGTTGATCAGGCGCTACGTCAAAGCCGGTATCTTTCATACCGAGTGGCGCAAAGATGCGCCGTTCGAGGAGGGTGTCAAGTTGCTCACCGGCGATGCGCCGGAGAATCGCGCCCTGCACCTCCTGTTGAAGACCGTAACGGAATTCCGTACCGGGCTGCGCTTCCAGCGGGAGCTTGGCCAGTTTGGGAATGATGTCGTCGTTCGTGCCACTCCAAAGATCGGCCTTGGCGTACATCTCATCCACTTTGGGATTGGTGCTGCCGAACGCAGGACCGAAAGCGAAGCCTGCAGAGGACGCCATGAGATGGCGCATGGTCATTGGGCGGTCAAGGGGGACGAGTTGGCCGTCCTTCAAAACTTTCAGATCCGCGAACTCCGGGATGAACTGGGTGACGGGATCGTCGAGCTGCCACTTGCCTTCTTCATAAAGTTGGAGCATGGCGACGGCGATGGTCGGTTTGGTCATGGAGGCGATGCGGTAGATGGCGTCCTCGCGCAACGGCTCGCGACCTTCAAGGGTTTGGTAGCCATAAAAGCCGGACTTCACGAGCTTGCCATGGCGGGCAACCATCACGCTGATTCCGGCGTAATGGCCAGCCTCGATCTCCGCCTGCATTGCGCCGTCGAGACGGTTCAGGCGCTCAGGAGAGAAGCCGACGGAATCCGGCGGAGCCGGTGGCAAGGGAGTCGACATCGTGCTTGACATAAGAAGGCGTGTCCTTTCCGTTCTGTCCCAATGGAGAATTAGAGTTTGGAATTGCCTGGCCTTCGATACTGCACCAAAAAATGCGGAAAAGCGTTAAGCGTAGAAGTCACTCAAGTCGCTAAAAGCATCAAAAGCAGGGTCTTGGTACAAAAACCGTACAAAATCCATCGCGCTGAAGGCTAAGTGGTCGCCAGGCGCCGACGGATCTTGGGCTCTATGGATTCTGCGGAAGCCCGGCGGAGCCATGCATGTGCTGCGCGTCCTGCTGGTTTTCCTGGCAGATGTACTCCATCAACTCTTCGTTCGGCCGCAGGCGAGCGGTGAAGGTCAGCGTAAAGGGCTTGGAATAATCGCCCGGATCGATGATCGTCACCTTGTTCTCGAGAGTTCCCAGATCCTTGCGCGTGTAGCGCTCGATGGTGTGCAGTTGCTCGGTATGCGGATGACCGCGGAAATCGAACCAGAATTTGTCGTTGAACCCGATGGTGTCAATCACCAGCGTGTCGCCATCCCAGCTTCCGATGGAGTGCCCGTACCAGGTGGGGTCGGGATCGTCGGGATGCTTGCGTCCATCCATAAAGACTTGCCGGAAGCTGTGAATATTGCCTTCGAAGAGGAAATACACGTGGGTTGCATCCTGTACCATCCTCCACGGATACGGCGCGATGCGCGGGATCCCGGTGGGCAGACAATTGGCCTCCGGATCGTCCTTCGATTCACGCTTATCCATGAGCGCCTTGGCAGCAGGGAGCAAAGGGATGGTTTCGCCGGGGGCCAGGCCTTGGGCCAGATCGCCCACCGGGCCGCCACCCTGCCAGACGCCAGAGAAATCCGGGTGTCCATCGGCGAGGCGCGGCGTTGGACCGTGCGGCGTGGTATCGCGCGGACGCACCCGCTTGGTGTCCGGATTCGCGCTGCCTCCCGCCGGCGCCGTTAATTCCGCCGGATTCAGAGCTGAGGATTTAGCGGGCGTCGTCGCCGGAGCCTGCGCCGCCGCGCCCACGGCGAATACAGACGCCATCGCGAGCAGCGATGGGACACTCAGATTGGGTTTCACGTGTAGTCTCCTTCGTCCGGCACTTTACTGGGAGGGAGGCGGAGCGTCGCTGGCCGAAAAAGCAAAGACCTTTTTGCCATCGGCCAATATGACAGTCCTGGCATTCGCCATTTGCGATCCGTCCTTGGCTTGAGCGCCTTCGACCGTCACTTGATCGCCTACATTCAGCGAGTGCCTGCTCCAACCCTGGCGAACCAGCACATTGGGACTGGCGAGCTCCAGATTCCAATTGACCACCGCGCCGCTCTCGTTCTTCACGTCAATGTAAAAGCGGGCGTGTGGATTGGTCCACTCCACCTTGGTAACCGTGCCCTTCAGACTCACCGGTTTCTTGGTGTCGTATTCGGCGGCAAATGAGTGATGCGCGAGGGCCGCGGCCGGCGCCAGCAACGCGATTCCGGCAACTAGATAAGCAAACGCAGCTTTCATCCGATTTCTCTCCTTCGTAGATTCTGTCACAGATAGGCCGCCCATGGGGCATCCCGGCTAAATATCCAGAAAGCCAGCTTGCATGCAAGCTGGCGGGGTGAGCCTTCCTGGACAGGCCGCGGTTTTTCAGGCAGTTATATATTGGAGGGACTCTATTATGCGCCGCCTTATATCATCAGGTTCCACTTTCGAACGCAGCGTCGGATTTTCGCGCGCCGTTGTGGATGGCGATTGGGTCTTCGTTTCCGGCACCACCGGCTTCGACTACGAAACGATGACCATTTCGGACGACGTGGTGGAGCAGGCGGAGCGCTGCCTGCTGAATATCGAAAAGGCTTTGTCGGAGGCTGGGAGCCGGATTTCCGACATTGTGCGGGTTCAGTACATCCTTCCCAGAGTGGAGGATTTCGAACCGTGCTGGCCCGTCTTGCGCCGTTATTTTGGCGAGATCCGGCCCGCGTCCACCATGCTCGCGGCCGGCCTCATCGATCCCCGTATCAAGATCGAAATCGAGGTGACCGCCCGCAAGACTAACGCTGCTCCGCAGTCTTAGCCGGGGCCCACCCACCCATTTCGAGGGCGACGCTGGTGGCAGCCTTCCGCAGCTGATCGGCCAGTTTGCGGTCGTTCATCGACCTGGCCACCACCATCCCGCCAATACAAAGAGCCGCGATTGCCATCGCCGTATTTTCGCCGCCATCCTTCACCTCGCGACCCAAGAGCGTCACCATGGCCTGAAACACAGTCTCAAACGCTGTCTTGACGCGTGTGTCGCAGCGCGCGACATCGCTCGGCAGCGCAGTCATCGGACAGGAATTTTCCACATCGTCAAAATGCTGGCGCGATAAATAGGCGCGAACGATTTGTGGGCCCGCGTCCGGCGAAGCCAGGTCCACGTGAACTCCCTTCCAGCGGCTCTTCCAATTCGGATCGGTGAAAAAGCATCCCAACACCTCCGCGTAGAGATCGCTCTTGCTGTCGAAGTAAGTGTAGAACCCGCCGCGCGTCAGGCCCGCATGGGCCATGATGGAATCCACCGACACGTTTTCGAATCCGTTGCGATTGAACAACCGGCGAGCGCTTTCGACGATCGTCTTGCGGACCTTCTCGCGGTGACCGGCAGGGTAGGGCATGCATATCTCCTAAAATATTATCTTGATCATATTTTAGCTCCGTGTTTCAATCAAGCTGGATGAAATAACGTGGATGAAATAACTCGCCGCCAGATCGGTCTCATGCTGGGGGGACTGGGAGCCGTTTCGGCTCGCGGACAAACTCAGAAGCACGGCACAACCATCCACCAGGAAGTGGATTTCAAGGCGCCACCGGCCCGCATCTACGAAATCCTCCTGGACGCGAAACAATTCAGCGCCTGCACCAAGGACAGCGCGGAGATTCAACCTCAGGCCGGCGGCGCATTTAAGCTGTTTGGCGGGCGCATTGAAGGCCGCAATATTGAATTGCTGGCGAACCAAAGAATCGTACAGGCCTGGCGTCCAGCTTACTGGCCGGCAGGCGTCTATACCATCGTCAAGTTTGAGCTGGTTCCACGGGAGGCCGGAACACGAGTGGTTTTAGATCACGCCGGGTTTACGGAAGATCAATGGGAAGGATTAAGCTCGGGCTGGCAGGAACATTACTGGGGACCGCTCCATAAATACCTGAACGCTTAATTCTCACGATTCCGTTGATCGAGGAGGGCCAGTCCGGAAGGTGTGATCTGGACAACCGCGCGCCCCTCGACTTCTACCGTTCTAATAAGGCCGCGATCGTTCGCGTCCTCCCAAACCGGGAGTTTGGGACACGACGTGCGCCACGCATCCATCACTTTCTCGTAGCTCCGGGGGCGGCTTGCCACCCACTCCAGCAGATCGACGATCAAGGCTTCTACTACTGCGTCAGCCACGTTCTCATTCTATCAACGCGAATCGGACTGAGTCTTCTGACCGTGATCCGTCCATGGGGTTTATGCACATCGTGGTGCAACGCACGCTTGTGTGCCGCGTCGCCTCTCACAGGGACGCGGGTTGTCCATTCGCGGTGCCTGCAGAGGGCAGTAGCGTCGGAGTCCCTTCCCAGCGGGGGACTAATCCACAAGGGCCGACCAACGACCAGAGGCGCCATCCTTCGACGCCGACTTTCACCAATGGGCGATGATTGAAGTTAAGGCAGGACTTTGACCGTGTCTTTTTTTCAAACCGGTGCCGCTAGTTGCGTGTACTACGTTCGAACACGGGATTCACACGAGGATCCCCATCCCCGTGGACGCGAATTTCTCGAGCGTTGGTGGAATGAATCCTCTCCATTTGTCGATTTGGACGTCCTAAATCGCGCTAGGCAGGACCTGCCCTCCGTATTTTGGGAGCTCTATTTGGCTCATGCGTTGAGGCGACAGGGGATTTCCCTTGTGACCCAGGCTCGAACAAAGAAGAATCAGCGCGGCCCTGATTTGCGGGCCGAAAGTCCCGACGTCTGGATCGAAGCGGTCGCCCCGAACTGCGGCACCGGAGAAGATGCTCTTAAAGCTCCACCATTGATGCAAGCCTACGACATTCCAGTGGACGAGTGCGGCATTCGAAGCAAAAGCGGAAGTCTTCAGGGACTACGTCAACGATGGGATCGTACCACCGACCCATGCGACGGTCATCGCAATCTCTGGGGTGTCTTTACCTACGAAACACAGTGAGCAGCCGATTCCGCGAATAGTTAAAGCGCTCCTATGCGTGGGCAATTTGGTGGTCCATCTCGATCGGGAGACAGGAAACCAGGTCGGTCTACATGCGGATTATCCAGATAGGATCAACAACCTTAAGGGCGCATCGATAAAGACTGATGTTTTTCTCAGTCCCTCCTATGCCCACATCAGCGCGGTGGTTTACAGTTACGCCGATTGGATAAACGTACCATCTGAACCGGGCAAGGAGTTTATGCTCGTCCACAATCCCATGGCCACGAACCCTCTTCCGCGCGGCTGGCTCAGCGCCGGAAAGGAATACTGGATGGAGGGCAGCGAGCTTCGAATTCGGGAATTTAAAGAACAGTCATCGGGGCCGAATTAGGCAGCCGGCTGACCAATAAATACCTTTGATTGTCCAGCCCTACGACATAAACGAATCAGGAGTATTTCAACTGAAACTTAGAGGCCCCGCGCGCTAGTTCGCCGATCCGGCCTTGCCCCATAGCTTCTGCGACGCGATCTTTGCGCCCTCAGCCAGCGACTTCAGCTTCAGCCATGCGATGTCGGGATAAACCGCGCCGAATCCGGCGAAGGTGCCAAATCCACAATCGGTGCCTCCCATTACATGATCCCGGCCCAGAATTTCGGCGTAGCGCACAATCCGCTGCGCCACCAACTCGGGATGCTCCACGTAGTTGGTGCTGGAACCGATCATGCCGGGAACCAGCACCTTATCCTGCGGCAGCTTCACCTTGGTCTTCCAAAGTTCCCACTCATGCTCGTGGCGGGGGTTGGCGCCTTCCACGAGAAGGGCTCCGGTCTTGCCTTTGAGCGCCACCGGAAGCACCTTGAAGCCCGGAATGTCGCGCGTGTGCGGACCATCGTAATTCCCCCAGCAGACGTGCATGCGCGTACGTTCCGGCGGAAGGTTCGCCAAAGCGTGATTCAACGCCTCCACCTGCATCTCCGCATTGCGCAGGAACTCGTCGTCATCCACGCCACGAAACTTGATATGGCGCCCCATCGCCAGATCGGGGCAATCCACGGAAAGGATCAGGCCCGAATTCACGATGGTCTCGTACTCGGTCCGCATGGCCTCAGCCAGCGCTTCCAGGTAGGCTTCGTGCGTTGGATAATACTCGTTGGGCTGAAATACGGCAATGGTTCCGGGAGAAACCGCGTTCATGAAGCCGTCGGTGACTTTCGCCTTGGATAAGGCGTCCTTGAAGCGCGCGATGTCCTGCTTGAGCGGCTCCAGGGTTTTCACCTTGATCGGTCCTTTGCAGATCGGACGGAGGTACTTCGGCGTCGCCCCCGCTGCGGCAATCTTGTCCCGGAAGGCGGGAAAATCGTCCTGATCCTGGGGCGTAGCGCGGGGGACGCTGCCCGGTTCGAAGCCCGTCAGCCGGTGGCGGATGTACGTCGCGTAGCTGATCTTGCCCATTTCCCCGTCGCTCACGATGTCCAGGCCAGCTTGGGCCTGCTTATTCACAGCGTCGGATACGGCTACCCGGACCGTCTCATCAAACTTCTTCTCGTCGATAGCGTCACCGCGATCCTGCGCAAACAAAATATCCACCACTTCCTGCGGCCGGGGCAGGCTACCGACATGGGTGGTCAGAATGCGGTCGGTACTCGTCATCTTCGTGCTGTTCTCCCTTTGTGTAAGCTTGGTGACTACAACGAGTCCCGTATGAGGATAGCATGCCGGGGCGGACGCTAACCCTATATGCGCTCGCGGTTCCAACTGGCGAGAAATGACTCGGAAGCGAGCTCTTCCAGCAGCGCGGCCTCCTCGTATTTCCACTCTTGCAGCCTGCGCGCCTTCAGCTCTTCGAGCAGCCGCACCCGGCGCTTGGCTTCGCCATACTTCTTGCGTTGTTTCCCGAGTTCGCGCCCGCATTTCAAGAGCTGTTGCGCTAGATTTTCCGCGTTGCGGCGCAGCCGAAGGCCGCACGCGGTGAGGGTCCGCAGGTCGTCGCCCCGCAGGTCCGGCATTGTGCCCAGGGAGGAAATCAGGTTCGATCGTTCGGCGCTGACTTCCGCCAATACAGTTTGCAGGTGGAGTTGCTCCGTAACCAGAGCCTTCAATTTGGCCTCTTCACCGGTCAGCTCCACGACACGCCAGCGAAGGACCTTTTCGAGTGAAAATTGGAAGCGCGCCATGGTCTAGGGAGGGGCTTATCCCAGCGCCGCGGCCAGCTTCGCCAGGCGGCCAAGCGTCTCCGACAACGGGCAGAAGGTATGCGCGTCCTGCTTCAGGAAGTCCAAAATCTCGGGACGGCAGCGGATGGCGGCGTCCAGCTTGGCATTGGTGCCTGCCACGTAAGCGCCCAGTTGGATCAAGTCCTGAGAATCGTGATAGAGCGCCAGCGCCTCGCGCAGCTTCTGCAAATGGCCGCGTTGCTCCGGCGTTGCGATTTTAGACGTCAGCCTGCTAATGGACTGCCGGATATCGAGCGCAGGATAGTGTCCGGCGACCGCCAGCTCGCGGGAGAGGATAAAGTGCCCGTCCAGAATGCCGCGCACCGCGTCGCAGATGGGTTCGTTGAAGTCGTCGCCTTCCACTAAGACGGTGAAGAACCCGGTGATGGAACCCTTCTTGAAGTGTCCCGAGCGCTCGAAAATTTTGGGCAACAGTGCGAATACCGACGGCGTGTAGCCTTTTTGGCTGGGCGGCTCGCCGGCCGCCAGCCCGATCTCGCGCTGCGCCATCGCCAGGCGAGTGACCGAATCTACCACCAGCAGGACGTTTTTGCCTTGATCGCGAAAATATTCGGCTACCGCCAGGGCCACGTAGCAGGCGCGAATCCGCAAAGGCGCCGGCCGATCCGAAGTGGCCACCACGACTACCGATCGGCTGCGGCCTTCCGGTCCCAATTCATTTTCGAGGAACGCCCGCACTTCGCGATTGCGTTCGCCCACCAGAGCGATCACGCTCACGTCGGCGTCGTTGTGGCGCGACATCGCGCCCAGTAGAGTGCTCTTGCCGACACCGCTGCCTCCGAAAATGCCGACGCGCTGGCCTTTGCCGCAAGGCAGCAGACCGTCGATGGCCCGAATACCGGTAACCAACGGCTTCACGATATGTTCGCGCTCCAGAGGCTGGGGAGGGGCGGCATACAGAGGATATGCCGTTGCAGCTCGCACCGGAGGACCGTCGTCCATGGGCCGGCCGAATCCGTCCAACACGCGGCCCAGCAGTCCCGGTCCCACTCGCAGCAAGGCATCGTCTCTGCGAGCGATTACTCGATCGCCGGGCTGCAATCCGTCCGTCTCTTCGAGCGGCATGGACAGCACGCGGTCGTTCCGAAATCCAATGACCTGGGAGCGAATAGAGCGGCCGGAAGCGGTTCGCACCTCCACAAAATCGCCAGTCGAGACCACCGGACCGCGGGATGCAATGAGCAACCCTACCATTTCGGTCACTTCGCCGATCCAAGGCAGCACTTCGAGGCCCGGAACCTGAGGGACCAAATCCCGGATCGAAAGGTTGGGAGGCGCCATCTTTATCGCTCCAACTTATCTTTCCAACTTATCGATGAGCCCGCGCTCGATCTCACGGAGTTGCGTGTCGACGGACGCGTCCAAGATGCCTTGCGACGTCTCGAAGAAGACTTCGGAGGGCTTGAGACTGGGCTCCGCCACCAGCACCAGGTTCTTGGGCGCGCCGGCCTGTTCCAGCAGTTTGCGAACCAGCGTTTCCATGGTGGGATGCATGCGCACGCGATTGATCTCGCGCGATTGCAGTTTCGAAAACGCCGCTTGGATCAGCCCGCCCAGCGCATCCGGATCCACGGCCACTTCGCGGTGGATCACGCGTGCGGCAATCGAGATGGCCAGGTGCACCAGGTCCTGGATGGATTCCTCACGAATGTGTTCCCGCAGGCGGGCCAGCGCGCCGAGCGTCTCCGCCAGGCCTTGCACGGCGGGACGAAATTGTTCTTCAGATTGCTGCCGTCCGGCCGACAGACCTTCGGCGTACGCTTCACGGCGCGCTTGATCCAGCCTGCGGGCCGCCTCAAACTCCGCATCGGTGCGGCTATTGCGCCGAGGGTCGTTTACCGACGCCACCATGCGCCACAATACCGGCGTGGCGGCGGAGACCTGTTCGGCCGGCGACGGTTCGCCTCGTAGCAGACCGCCCGCCGGAGTATCGCTCGCAAGGGCTTTGCTCCCAACGATCTTAGACGACATATTCCGCGCCGCCGCCCCCCTTCAGGCTCAGCGTGCCTTCGCTTTCCAGTTGCCTTACCACAGCCAGGATCTGTTGCTGCGCCGCTTCCACTTCGCGGATGCGCACCGGCCCGGCGGCTTCCATGTCTTCGCGCAACATCTCCGCGCCGCGCATGGACATGCATTGCAGAAATTGATTCTTCAACTGATCGCTGGTGCCCTTGAGAGCCACCACCAGAAGTTTGCGGTCGATCTTGCCGACCACTTCCTTCATCGCCATGGTGTCGATCAGCAGCAGGTCGTCGAAGGTGAACATGAAATGCCGGATGGCGTCCACCAGCGGCTGCTCGTCCTGCAGGTTGCTGAGGATCTCGTCGCTCATGGTGCCTTCCATGCGGTTCAGGATCTCGGCTACCGCGCGGGGCCCGCCGTGCAACTCCATCTTCACCTCGCCCAGCGTCTTGAGCTTTTCGCTGATCACCACGGAGATACGCGCCACAACGTCCGGCGACACGCGGTCCAGCTGCGCGATGCGCAGCGTCACGTCGGAACGCAGGGGCATCGGCAGATTGGCCAGCAATGAGGCGGCTTGCGAGGGCGAAAGATGCGAAAGAATGAGAGCGATGGTTTGCGGATGTTCGTTTTCGATGAAGCGGCTTAACTGATTCGGATCGGCTTTCTGCAAGGTCTCGAGGTTCTTGTTGAAGCGCGCGCCGGAACGCGGAAGGTGGTCGGCGATGCGCTTGGCGCCCTCCGGTCCAAAAGCGTTCGAGAGGATGCGTTTGGCGTAATCGAAGCCGCCGCGGCCGCCGCCTTGTCCGGTAAGCTCGCAAAATTCCTCCAGAACCGATTCGGTCTGGCTGGGCGTCACCTTATCCAAGCGCGCGATGGCCTTGCTAATGGTCTTGGCTTCATCGTCGTTGAGCTGCTTCATCACTTCGCCGCTGATCTTGTCGCCCAGAGCAACCAGAAGAATGGCGGCCTTTTGCACGCCGGTGATCTTGTTCGAATTGTTTTCCGGCGCCGCCATTTAGCTGGCTTCCTCTTCGTTCAACCAACCGCGCAAAATATTAGCCCAGGCTTCCGGATTGTTGCGGCTGTTTTCCTGGAGTTGGGTGAGCAATACCTCGGTTCGGGATGGCATGAGTGCGGGCAGGTGGGAGGGCTGATTCACCGCGCCTGCCGCTCCGGCCTGGCCCGGCGGCAAGCCAGCGTAGGTGTCCACCACCGGCAAAGCGTCGCGCGTCTCCACGCTCACGCCGCGCTTTCCGCCGCGCATCGTTTTTATCACGGCGAAGACCACCAGGCCGATTACCAGCACTACGCCGCCCACCGATCCCCACAGCAATGCGGGTTTCTTCTTCAGCGTCTCGATGGAGAAAACTTCGTCCGGCTTCTTCTGGTCGGCCGGCGCTCCAAGCGATCCAGGCTCCAGGTTCATGCTGCTGTCAAACGGAAGCGCTTCCACGGTGAGCTGATCGCCCCGGGTAGTGTCCAGGCCAACCAAGGTTCCCACCAATGCTTGAATGGCCTTCAACTTCTCGGTGTCGGGAGGAATGACTACGCGATGGGCCTGCGCCCCCTGGCCTTCCATGCGGGATCCCTGATCCACCAGCACCGCGATGGACAATCGTTTCACGGTGCCCTGGGGAAGCTTCAGATGTTTCGTGATGCGGCTGGTTTGATAGGTGATGCTCTCCGAGCGCCGGGTGGTGTTGGTGGAATTGCCGCCGGAACGGGCTGGAGTTTGTTGCGCGGCGCTCTGTGCGCCCGCGGGTTGACCACTGGGCTGTCCAGGCTGTGCGGGTTGCGTGCCAGCGGCTGGAGTGGCGGCAGGCGGCGTTTGCTGCGCGTTCGAAGGCGAGGTCTGCTGCGGCGGCAGATTGGAAGCGGTACCCGGAATTCCGCCGCCGATGCGCGTGGTTCCGCTCTGATCTTCCGTCTTCTGCGAACTGGTCATTACAGACTTGGAAGGATCGAACGTCTCTTCACTCTGTTCGCCGCTGGTCATGTCGATGTCGGCCGATACGCCGGTGCGGAATTTGTCGGCGCCCAGCAGCGGTTCGAGTGTGCTGTTGATTTTGGCCGCCACGTCGTGTTCGATGGCCTGGCGGTATTCGAGCACCGCTTCGGTGGCTTGCGTGCCGTCCGTCGGACTTTCGCGGCGCGGCCGGCTCAACAGATTGCCGCTCATGTCGACCACGGATACGGATTCGGGCGCGAGACCTTCCACCGCGCTCGATACCAGATTCGTGATCGCGATCACGTTGGGCGACGACAACCGCGTTCCCGGGCGCAGACCAACCAGCACACTGGCCTTGGCCGGCTCCCGCGCGTCGGTGAAGACGGAATCCTTGGGCAGCGTCACGTGAACGCGGGCCTGCTGCACTTCCGAGATCGCCATGATGGAGCGTTCCAATTCACCTTCGAGCGCGCGCCGATAGTTCACGTGCTCGGCGAAATCGGTGATGCCGAAATTCGTCTTGTCGAAGATCTCGAATCCGATGCGTCCAGTCTTAGGCAAACCCAGCCCGGCCATTTCCAAACGCAGTTCGGGGACTTTGTCCTCCGGCACCAGCAGTTCGCTTCCGTTATTGGCGATTTTGTAGTCCACGCCGGCTTCACGCAGCTTCTGCACGATGGCGTTGGCGTCTTCAGGAGCTAATCCGGTGTAGAGCGGCCGCAGTCCACTGGCGCGCTCCCAGCGCGAAAAACCCAGCACGCCCGCCACCACCGCGATGGCCACGATAACAATGGTGGCTAGCTGACGAGGTGTGAGCGCTCCGAGAAGTTTCTTGGCTTGATCCATTTTCTTTCGCTAGAGGGCAAGGAGGCGAGGAAGATTCACGCGTCAGACCTGCATCCGCATGATTTCCTGGTAGGCCGATACGGCCTTGTTCCTCACTTGCAAGAACAGATTGAACTGCAGGTCCGCGCGCTGAGCCGCCAGCGCCACCGAATGCAGTTCCTCGTCGCCTCCGCTTAAGAAGTTTTGCGCGGCCTGCGTAGCTTGCGTCTGAGTTTGTTCGACGCGCCCGATCATGCCCTCCAGCATGGATTGAAACGCGCCCGTGCCGCCTGCCGCGCCGGCGGCTTCTACTGGCGCCGTTTGCGGCATCGCGATCATCGAAACTGGAGTAATTGGGGACATGTGGATGAAACCTAGAATCTATCGGAAGAGATCGAGAGATTTATTAATCATGTCTTTCACCGCCGAAATGGCCGCCACGTTCGCCTCATATCCGCGCGATGCGCCCATCAGATCCACCATGTCTTCGGCCGGATTGATTTTCGGGTAAGCGACGTAGCCGTCTTTGTTGGCATCCGGATGGCCGGGCTGGTAACGCATCTCGGGCGCGCTGTCGTCGATGGTGGTCTCGCTCACCGTCACGCCGGAAAGAGCGGGTCCCAGCACACCATTGAGTTCGGAAGAAAACGATCCGATGGAGCTATCTTCGGCGAACACCACGTCTTTTCTGCGATACGGGCCGCCTTCGGGCGTGCGCGTGGTTTCCGAGTTCGCAAGATTTTCCACCAGCACTTCGGTGCGCGCGCGCTGCGCCGCCATTCCAGAGGCACTGACCGAAAGGCTCGAAAAAAGACTCACGAGCTCTTACCTCCCTCTTGGATGGCGGTGCGGATGGTGCTGATTTCCGAGTGCGCCAGGTTGGAGGCGACGCTGAAACGAAGGGCATTCTCAGCGAGCAGGCGCGCTTCGCGGTCCATATCCACGTTGTTGCCGTCGTTCTTGTTCTTGAGGCCCGAGACTTCGATTACGTTGGGCTTGGCGCCCAACATCTGGCTTTGGAGCTCGTTTTCGAAGTCGACGTCTTTGGTTTGATAGCCCGGAGTGTCGGCATTGGCGATGTTCGACGCCACCAATTTCTGGCGGGCACTCACCAGATTCATGTACTGCTCAATACCAGCGCCGACATTCTCCAGCATGAAGCAGATCGGGAAGCAATCGGGATGCCACCGGGACAGACACGATTATCAGGGACTTATCGGGCTGGGGCGCTTTAACTCCGACGCCCACCGTTGAGATTTCGACGCTTTAGCGCGACGCTTTAGCGCGACTCGTCGGACGACTCAGCAATCGGCAGGCGGAGCAAAGTTGGAATCGCCAGCGTACTGGCTTCGACGTGCAGGTGAGTCACCCCGGTCGCGGTATCAAACGTTTCGATGTTTGCAGCCGGCTCGCAGGCACCGGCGGTGTTGTTCCCCCCGATGGTAACGGTGGCCCAGACGGCCGTGCGGGCGCTGCTGGTTCCATTCGTCGGCAAAGTTTCCGAATACGGCAGGGTAGCGGAAAAAATCTGGCCCGTGCCGATGGCAAAGGACGGGGAGGAGGTAATGATGTTACCGCTGGAGTTGTAAAACGATATGCCACCCGTACACAAGGCCTTTACGCCTTGGTTCGGTATGCTGCCGGGGGCCACGGACTGGACGGAGGGAGCCAGGTTCACGACGTTGACCTGAGCCGTTTCGGAACTAGCCAAACCAATCACGGCAAGGTTCACAACTCGCGGCAAGGAGGAAGGTTCCTGTGACTGGCAGACGCCAGTCCCAAGAGAAACAGCGATCAGAACAGTCAGGAGCTTCTGAAAACGCATACTTTCACCTCATTGCGGGGCTTTTTCAGCAACCGTTAGACGAAGCCGGGTAAGCGACGGTTTCGGGATCGATCGGTCAGCGGCCGGTGCCGAGAGCGGCGGATTGAAGGTAGAGAAAGCGGGCGATCTGATAGCGGCTGGCCTTTTCGACTACGGCCAGGTGTCGGGCCGCTAGAGCCTGCTGCACGATGGTCATTTCGCGCGCCCAGTTGAGGAGTTCGATGGATTGTTTCGGAAGCGGCGATGTGGCGCGCTCCTGGCGGGGCAGGCTCATCCAATGCTCGCGCAATGCCGCGGTGTACTCCTCGGTCAGGCGCTGGGCCTTTTCGTGATGATTCGCGAGCACCGCCGCCCGAAGCTCGCGCGCGAGATTATCCAGCGGTTGAGGCATCCGGGTTGTTGCTCGTGTCGGCCTGGAAGAGGCCCTCAAGGAAGGTGGTTCGAGTTTGGAGCGTCGCGATCAGCGCGTTGGCCTGCGCCATCTGCGACTGCAGATTCGTCTGCATGAGCGTAAGCTGCGCCTGGTCGTTGGTGATCTGTGTCTGATCGTTCTGGCTCTCGCTCTCGAGCGTTTGTGTTTCGGTTGCGACGGAGCCGGCCACCGGATCCGTGATGCCGTTCAAAGTATTATTCGCGTACTCGAGAAACCCGCCGGTAGTTGTGCCGCCCAGGAATGTCAGGGCGTCGTTGATTTGCGAGGAGGTCAAACCGGCAATAGCCGACGAATCAAAGGTCAGAGTGCCTTGCTGGGTAAACTCGACGCCCAACTGCGCGAGCGATGTGATGGAGCCGCCCGTTCCGCTGTAGCTGATCATTTGATTCAACGCCTGCTGCATGTCGAGCACGGTGCTGTCGCCCACCAGCGCGCCGCCATTCTGGCCGAAATTCTTCTCCAGTTCCGCAAAGGCCGCGTTATAGGCGGTGACGAACGACGAAAGTTCGCTGGATACCGAGCTGAGGCTGGAGGACACGGTGACGGTGCTGGTTCCCACTGCCGCCAGGTCGACGCTGAGGCCCGGTGCAATAGTGACGGTGGAAGAATCGGTTGAAATGCCGGCGGGTGGCTGGCCATCCACGGTGTAGGATGCATCGGTCCCGGTGTTCAGGCTGGTCAACAGATTCGTGCCATCGCTTAATTGCAGCGCGACATTCCCGAGCCCGGTGGCTTGCAGGCTGAGCTGGTAGTTGGGGGCCGCTGGCGAGCCTAGGTTGACCACCACCGCCTGCACCGGCGCACCGCTGGAGTTTATGGCTGCCGCCAGATCGTTCAAGTCAGATGCGGCAACGGTGTAAGTGGATGTGCCGACGGTGAGGGTGAACGAGGAGCTGGAGCTGATGTCTTCGGTGGCCGGATCGGTTACCGGGGTGGCGGAGTTGCTGATGGCGCTGGAAGAGGACCCTGCGTTGAGAACTTGAACAGTATAAGTGCCGGGCAGAGGGCTACCGGTGACGCTGGCCGATAATACGGATTGATCGCTCACCGCCGCCTGGACGGAGCTGCCCCCGGTTCCCCCGATTGCATCGAGCGAGGTTTGCAGGCTGTTAAAAAGGCCGCCCAGCGTGTTGAGCTCGCTGACCTGGCCGCTGATAGTCGATTGATCGTTCTGCAAGGCCTCCATGGGCAGAGATGCGATCTCCAACGCCCGGTTGACCGAGGCTTGCAGGTCCGAAGCAAAAGTGCTGGATCCGGTGGTGCTCGATTGCGGGTTAGCCAGGCTGGCCGCCAGAGAGGTGATCGAGTTGGTGCCGCTGCTCATGAAGACTCCTCTAGCCAAACAACGAACTGGGCCGTAGTCAGTTAAGATCGGCCCAGAACGTTCTTAGCTTTAGCTGACGACTATTGCAGGAGCTTGAGGACCGCTTCCGGCATCGAGTTGGCTTGCGCCAGGGCGGCGATGGAGGATTGCTGCAAGGTCTGCTCCTGGGCCAAATTCGAAGCAGCGGCGGCGACGTTGGCGTCCTTGATGGCGCCTTCCGACGACGTCAAGTTCGTAATTTGTGAGTTGGCGAGGTTGGTGGCGTAATTGAGCAGGTTTTCGCCCGCTCCGACGTTACCTTGTACCAGGCCCAATGTGCTGATCGCGGACTGGATGGCCGTCAGCGCGGTCGCCGAGTCAGCCGCATTGTCCACCAGCGAGGTGCTCAGCCCGAGGCCGAAGGCATCCACACCGTTACCGCCGGCGCCGCCATTGCTGGTGAGGTTGACGGTAACTTCGTCGTCGGTAGCAGTGTCAGAGTCGCCTCCACCCATGAAGATGGTCAACGGAGTGGTGTTATACTGCGACGCACCGATGGTGCCGGTGGTGGTTACCGTGCCTAGGCCGCCGGAGGCGACCGTGCTGGCCAGTCCGATGTTACCGGCCTGGCGCGTGATTTCCGTCAGCACCGACTGGAACTCGTTGTTCAACGTGGTATAGCTGCCGGCAAACGTTCCGCTCGCACCCTCAGTAGCCAGGGTTTCCAAGCGGTCCAGCAGGTTAGAAATGTTGCTCAGTCCGCCGTCCATAATCTGCAGCGTGCTGCTGCCGCTGGCGGCATTGATTACGCCCTGCTGAAGTTCGGCGACCTCGGCTTGCAATGTATTCGCGACGGCGAGGCCAGCGGCATCGTCTCCCGAATTATTAATGCGATAGCCGGACGTCAACTGCTCAATCGTGGTGCTCTCGGCGTTATCGTTCAGATTGAGCTCGTTTTGCGCGAACAGAGACGTGACGTTAGTTTGAAGTGATAGCATATTTTTCCTCTTTCGTCCTTTACTCGGCTCTCGCCGAAATCACGCCATTGTCCAGCGTGCAGTACTCTAATCGATGATCCGGCGCGCATTTTCACGGTTTTTCTGGATTTTTTTGCATGCTCGCGGGAACTGTCGAAAGATCGTCACTACGTAGATAGGAAAGGTTGCGAGCGGAGCGAAGGGGCGGGACGGGCTCACTTGCGGAAGGCGTCCTTTTTGTCTTTATCTTTATCCTGACCGTCGCCGTGCTCGAGGCGAAGACTGTTGAGGATGACGACATCCACGCGGCGGTTGCGGGCCCGGCCCTCGGCCGTCTCATTGGAGTCGATGGGCACGGTGTCGGCGCGCCCCACCACCGAAAAGCGCGTCCGGCTCAGTTGGAAAGTGCCGCAGAAGGTTTCCAGCACCGCGATGCCGCGGGCGCAGGAAAGCTCCCAGTTGCTCTTGAATCGCCCGTTGTGAATGGGGATCGCGTCGGTGTGTCCTTCGAGCTGAATGGAATTGGGAAGCGTCGCGATCAGTTCCGCGAGTTTCTTCATGGTGGGCAGATTGGCTTGATCCAGGGCGTCGGTGCCCGAGGAAAAGAAGGCGGACTGGCGCAAGCTGATCACCAGGCCACGCGGCTCCATGCGGATTTCGAGCTTGCCCTCTTGAACTTCGGTGGCCAGTTCCTTGTTCAGGCGCTCGAGCGACGGCATCAGCTCGATCACATTGTCCGGCGGGGCGTCTTTCACGGCGTGCTGCGCGCCTCCCGGACCTTTCATCATCGCGTTGCCTTGCCCCTTATCGTCCACCGTGCCGCCCAGAACCTTCGCCACCTCCACCGGTACGCTGATGGAGCGGCCGTTGTCCAGCGCTTTTTCGACGGCTTCGGAAACCTGCTTGGCACGCGCCTTATCGGTCTGCGAAGAGGCGAACATCACCACGAAAAAGGCAAACAGCAGAGTGATGAAATCGGCGTAGGATACGAGCCATCGCTCGTGATTCTCGGGTTCCGGCGCGTGTTTCCTGGGCATTGCGCTAGCCCTGAACCGCGGCGGTCCGCGCCCCTTGCGGAGCTTTGGCCTTTTGAGGCTCCACAGCTTCGCCATCCGCGAAAGCGTTCAACTTCACCCGAATCAGCTTGGGGTTCATTCCTTCCACAATGCTGCAGACCCCTTCGAGCATCAATTCCTTGATGTGCAGCGTTTCATGCAGCCGGGCCTTGATCTTGTTGGCGGCCGGCAGGAAAAACAAATTCGCCGACGCGACGCCATACACCGTGGCCACAAACGCGACGGCGATGCCGCGGCCCACCTCTTCGATGTTTTCCAGATGCTTCATCACCTGGATCAGGCCCAGCACGGCGCCAATGATGCCGATGGTGGGAGCGTAGCCGCCGGCGGATTCGTAAACCTTCGCTACCGACTCGCCGCTGCGCTGCTGCAGTTCCAAATCCAGCTCCATCATCTTGCGCAGTTCCTGTAAGTCCGTGCCGTCCACGCTCAACGAAATCGCTTTTCGGAGAAACGGGTCGGCGATCGTCTCCAGATCCGATTCGAGGGAAATAATGCTGTTCTTGCGAGCTTTGGTGGCATAGGAGATGATTTCCTCAATCACCTCCTGGGGCTCCTCGTCGGCCGAGAAGAAGACGGTTCCCAGATACTTCGCCGCGCGGATGAGAGTCTTGAGCGGCGTGGTTACCATAACCGCGCCAATGGTGCCGCCCAGCACGATCATGAGCGCGGTGACCTGGGTGATGTCGGTCAGCTTGCCGCCCTCGATCAGCAGGCCGCCCAGAATGCCGCCGGCGGCCAGTAGCAACCCTCCCAGCGTTGCTAAGTCCGGCCGGCTGGATGGCTTCTTACGCTCAGCGTTGTTTGCCATCGGGTTCCTTTACTTGGCCCACGACGCGGCCGATTTCCGGCCTGCGTCCACTTGGTCGGGGCCATCGTCAATCGTCCGGTCTGTGATCTTCAGGGGACAGTGAGCAGAACCGAGCAGGGCCTTCCGAAACTGGATAACCTTCTCCACCACCTCTTCAGCCGATTCCAGAACCATGAATTTCTGGCCGTTGGTCAGGGCCACAACGGTATCCGGCGTCACCTCGACGTGCTCAATCAGGTCTGCATTCACAATCAGCGGAACGTGGTTTAGCCTGGTGAGCTTGATCATGATGGGCCGTTCGTTTATCGACGATTTCTTCGCCGGATTTACGATTTCTCGGACGGATTCAGTGAGTTAAGTGCCGTAAGGTAAAGTGTTTGCCGGAGCCAGCCGATTCTATGATTTACGGTGAGTCCCCCAGTATGGAATCGAATCTTACTAAGGCCGAGTTCCGTGTTGCGAGCAAGTTACAAGGAGAGTCTGGCGAGCGGCTGCGGCTGTCGAACGAGACCCTGGCCCGGGAGCTCACCATCGGCCTCTCCGCGTTTCTGCGGACCACGGTAACCGCGAAGCATTCCGGCGCCGGAGAAATGTCTTTCGGGGAGTTTCCCGCCGCCGACAGCCGGGCCTGCTTCGGATTGGCGCTGGTGCGTCCGGACGACCGCAAGCTGATTGTGGTGCTGGAGCACTCGGTGCTGTTGCCGCTGGTAGGCGTGGCGCTGGGTGCGAAAGCGGGATCTTTCGGCGAGGTGGACCGCAAACCGACCGAGATCGAACTGCAGGTAGTGGGCCTGCTGTACCGCATGATTCTTGGTGATGCGTGCCGCTGCTGGGCCGCGCTGATGAAAGCACCGCTGGAGACGGTGAGCCTCGAATTTGAACCCACTCCGTCGCGTATTCTTCCGCCTACCGATCCAGTGTTTGCGGCCCGTTTCGATTTGACGGCCGGAGAGCAAACGGGACAGCTCACCCTGCTGGTGCCGCCCGATTTGTTCGCCACCGTAGTGGTGGAAGACGAGCCGGTTGCATTCGAAAAGCCCGAAACCAGCGTATCCGTGGAGGCCACCATGGAGCTGCTCCTGGGTAGCCACATTGGATTGCAGGTGTGGCTGGACGGATCCCAAATGCGGCTGGGAGATCTTCTGCGGTTGCAGGAAGGGCAGATCGTGCGTTTGGACCATCCAGTGGAGCGAACGGTGGTTTGCACCCTAAATGGTGTTTCCAGCTTTAGCGGGCAGATTGTGAGCACTGGACAGCGGCGGGCATTCCAGGTGGAAGAGTTCATTCGCTAATCACGCGGGGGGCGCGCGTGGTGGCCAGGTGTTCCAGCAGCCGTGCCGCGCCAGAACGCTCGCTGTAGCCCGAGCGAAGCGCTTCCACCACGCCGGATAGCACTTCCAGTCTCTCCATTTCGAGCGTGCTGGCCATTTCGAACTTGCCGATATAAGGCGCCTGGGAGGCGAAATATCGTGCCCGCTCCAACTCCTGCCGGAGGTCCCCGTTTTCACCGTTGCGCCAGGCTACCAGGATTCTACCCGCCACTTGCGCAACGCCTTCCCTTTGGACCTGCGTGGACTGTGTCATGGTACCTGTATCGAAGATCCGGGGCTTGGATTGAAGAAACTTGGAGAGGAAAAGTACTTAGAACCAAGTAAGTGGAGAATCGGTCACCTACAAAAGAAAACAGCGGCGGGGGTCAAACAGCACCCTCCCGCCGCTGGCTGGAACCGAGCGAATTGGCCGGAGCCCGGTTATTGAATAGCCATTGTTACACCGGCCTGGCTGGTTACACCGCCCATTGTCACCAAGACCGGAGCTGTCGCAGAGGCAGTGGCCGTGGTTGGGATGGTGGCATTAACCTGATACAGTCCAGCCACTGAGTCCGCCACCCATCCTGCGTAGGTGACTGTGGCCGTTTTCCCGCCGATGGTGACCGTCGGCGAAGTGGTGAAGCAAGGCGGGTATTTATTGGTCCCGAGATTGCTTTCCAAGATAACCGCGCCATCGTCGCTGGTCCACACCGGGTTGGGCGGCGTAGCGAGAGCATTCACGGCGGCGAAGTAACTGGCCGGCGTGATGCACGACGTGGGGAACTTGAGCGCACTGGTGGTGTTGGCGTCGTTGGCGGTGCTGTTGGGCACACCCAGGCCGCTCAGGTAAAGCATTACAGTGGAGCCTGCGGCGGCGGGATTGCTGGCGGAGTTCACCGAGTAGTTGCTGTTCAGGATCGCGCCCTGGCCTTGTCCATCCGCGCCCACAGAGAAGACGCCCGGATTGGTTGCCACCGGAACGGCGTTGTACGGAGTGGCATTTGAATTTGAGCCATAAGTGACGACGATTTGCAGGTTTGTGATTCCCGACGCGGTGACTCCCGACGGAACGATCGCATTGATCTGCGTATTCGAGACATAGACCAAAGGTGCGTCGCCGATGAGGGTGGGCGCGCCAATTGTGCCCTGCTTGTAGAACGAAACGGTGAGCGAGTTGCTTCCGCCGCCAGGTACCACGAGAGTGCTCGGATACTGGCCGAAGCTATTGGCAGTAGCTGCCACCACGGCTCCAGCGGCTCCGCCCGAGAGATCGAAGTTAGCGCCGAAGATGGAGATCAGTTCGTACGGCGCCAGCTTCAATGGAGCCGGCGGGGTGGCTTCTACCAGCGAAGCGGCGTCGGTGATGGAAGCAATAATCGGGTCGCTGGTAATGGTCAGAGCTATGGTCTGCGCAGTTTCGCCGCTCAGGCCGTTCGTGATGCTGAGCGTGATGGTGCCTGCCGCCAGGACGTTACCCGGAGTCCCTTGGACATCCATCGCGGGGATGGTGAGAATCATGGTTGTTGGATTGACCACGTTGATGGGATTACCGCTCGAAACGAGAGATCCTATGGACACGGCGCCCCCGGCTCCGGCGTTGGACGCGGCATAATTGATTGTCACGGCTGTCTTGTCGCCGCAAACCGCGGGCACGCAAGTAGCGTTGCTCGAAGTAAATCCGGTTCCGGTGACGACGACGGCAAGCGACCCAGAAGTGGCCGGAGCTGCTTGTCCAGGGAAGATTCCTGTAACCGTCGCAGGGGGCTCGCCCACTGTAATGGTGATGGTGACAACGATTGGACCCGCGGAGCCTCCAGTTATCGTCACGGTGCCTGTCAACGACGCCCCAATCGCTGCGTTATTGAGCACGTCGCTCAAGAAGCTGATGGTGATCGGCGTTCCAAACGTGTAGGCGATTCCAGACGGCGCACTGGACGAGATCCAGGTGGCTGGTATGTTCTCCGTGCTGCTGACTGTGGTATTGGCCGTCGTGACAGTGAAGGAAGCCGGCTGGGCGCTGGAAACGATGGTCAATGTCGTGGTAGGAGCCGCGGAGCCGTAAATCCAGGTGATCGGTATCGTGGTGCCTTGGGTCACCGACAAGGTGTTCACACCGTTGGTCACCGCGAGCGAGACTGGGACCACGAAATTCGCGAATCCGCTGACTTTGAAGCCGATGCTTGCGGCGTAGTCGCCCACTTGCAGGGATTCCGCGGCAGTATTGGCTTGGAAGGTAATGGCGACATTGGGCGTGGTACCACCCATGACTGACAGCGAGAGCCAGTAAGGCACGGTGGTGGGATCGATGTCGAAGATCGTTGGGCTCGATGCGGTAACCGTGACCGTAATCGGGCCGTTGGCAACATTGCCCGTCAAATTGAATGTGAGCCCTACCGCAGCCGGGGAATTGGCCCAGGTGGCCGTCAACGGCGACACGGGTTCGGTCTGCGATTGTGCCAAGCCCGCACACAGAAGGAGCGCGGACGCGGCGAGGGAAATCTTGCTGGCAGAAATTCTAAGCATGAACTAAAATCCTTTCCAAAATCGTGTGAACGGCTCGATACCCTCGCTGCTTTTGACCACCCGCTTGGGTACGTTCTTCTATCGCTATTTCAGGGTCTTAATTGAAGATTTATTTGCACTTTTTCCGAAAAATAGCATGCTTGCGGTGAGGGTACTGGGGGAAATTTACCCCCCGCATGCGGGGTACAGGACAAGTACTTGGGCTAGCTGATCGGCAGATAGTCGAACAGCGTGGTGGTGGGCTGGTGAGCCTGGGCCGACATGGCGGCATCGAGCGCCGTGGAGTCTTGCGTCGCTTGCACCGCGAGTGTGGTCGCGTCGGCGTCTTCGAGAGTGCCGAGCTGGGTTTGATCCTGGGTCTCAAACTTCTGCGCCAGATTGAGAGCGGACGAGACGTTGTTCTCCGCGGCGCCGTAGAAGCCGGTCTGGTCGTTTACATACCCGGCAGCCCCCTGCAGCACGCCGATGGCTTGCGTGATGGCGCTCGTGCTGCCGCTATTGAGCGCCTGGGTCAGCCCGTTAAGGGCCGCGAAGGCGTTGTTCGCGGTTGGATTGTCGTTCACGTCGCGCTGATCAAACAGGTCTTGCGCAGTCATGGAGACTTGGAACGTGACGCCGGAGGGGCCGGCAATCTGCAGCGTGGACTGCTGCGGTGTCACCAATCGATCGACTCCCGTCGGGCTGGAGGTGTCCACTTGATAGAGCGGTGAAGTACCGGTATCGCCGCCGAACACGTACACACCCCCCACTTCGGTGTTGGCGATGGCGACCAACTGGGACTCGAGCGATTGAACCTGATTCGCCAGGTCCTGCTGCGCCGGTTGGGACGTGCCGGCATTGGCGCCTTCCGTACCGTACGAAACGGCCTGATTGAGCAACTGGATGGCACTCTGGACCGCGGAGTCCGCAGTCTGCACCTGGTCCTGTATGGAGGACAGGTTTTGTGCCGTGGTTGTGGCCTGGCCGAGTTCGGCGCGAGTCTCAAAGATATCTTGAACGGACTGTGGGGCGTCGGAAGCCTGGTTGACGCTAAGGCCGCTCGAAAGCTCCTCGTCAGTCTGGCTCAGATTGTTCTGAAGAATATTCAACGACGCCAGGAATTGTTCGTTGCTGGCACTTAAGCCGCTGACCATAAATTATCCTCCATCATTTGCGCCTCAACATTGCCTCACTCAGGAATCGCGATCATGTAGGAATCATGGTCATGAGCGTCTGCAGCGTGTCGTCGATGACTGTGACCACTTTGCTCGCCGCCTGATACGAACTCTGGAACTGCACCAATTGGATGGCCTCCTGGTCGAGCGAAACCCCCTGCACCTGCTGCTGCAAGCTCTGGGCTTGCGCCACTAGCCCGGATTGCGCGGTAGCCTCCGTGCTGGCGTTGCTCGCGGCGTAACCGACGGCCGAGGTGAGCGAGCCGAAATACTGCGTGAAGCCTTGACCGTCCACTGGCCCGGCTGCGGTGGAATCCAAGCCTGCCAGCGTGAGCGCGGTGCCATTGACGGAGTAAGGCGGCCCAGGAGTGCCGGCCGCGAGTTGGCTGCCTGTGATGGTGGAGCTAACAGCCAGGCTGCCGGCGACGCCCGCGGGCACGGCGGCGTTATAGGTGAACAGCGCGGTGCCTGCCGCATAGGGTGGCGTGGTGGATGTGGTGCCTTGCTCCAGCAAATTGTTGACGCTGTCCGCCAGGCCCTGCGCCAGCGTATTCAGGCCGCCCACCTGCTGTCCGCCGCCAATCAGGGATGGAAGCAAAGTGTTCGACACGCTCAAGAGTCCGGCCAGGCTGCCCGACGTGACTTGGCTGGTGATGTCGTTACCGTTGCTGTCTTCAATGCTGATGGTAGGAGCTGCACCTGGATTTCCGGCGTTCGAAGCGGTATCGTTCACCGCTTGAATCGCGTTCACCTGGTTGCCTTCCACCAGCGCTGTCTGGCCGCCGAGCAACACGGTGACCTGTCCGCCGATGCCGCTCACCACCTGGATGTTGGCCAGGCCGGAAAGATTCTCGAGGGTGTTTTCCAACTGCGCGCTCAATCCGGCATCGGGTGTTGGATTCTGAGCGATCTGTTCGTTGTAGGTCTGAATCTGGGCGGCGTCCTGATTGATCTCGGTGACAGTGGACTGAATATCCTGATTGGTGGAGGTCTGAATCTGGCTGAGTTGCACTGCGGATTGATTGATCGCCTGGGCGGTCGCCTGGGCTGCGTCCATGACCGCCGATTGGTAGTTCGAGTTGCCTGGATCCGTGCTCCATTGTGAAAAGCTCTGGAACAACTGATTCAGCGCCGACGGAATCGGGCTGCTGGACGAGACATCGAAGACGTTCTGCAGCGGCGCCAGTGAAGTCTGCAACTGCTGATACATCCCTTGTAGCGACAGCTGCTGCTGCACGGCCGTATCGGCATAGCTGCTGCGAGTATCTTGCGTTAGTTCCTGAACGCCACCCGCGTTGACGCCGGTGTCGGTCTGGAAGTCCTGCGAGATCAGCTCGGGCACCTGATTGGCATAGCCGGGGCTGTTGGCGTTCGTGACGTCGTTCTGCGTGACGTCCATGGCGCGCTCGAAGGCCTGAAGAGACTGGCTGGCCGAATCCAACGCCGAGAAAAGACTACCCATGGCGAACGATCCTTTGAAGCATAATCATCCTTCCACGCTCAGTTTTCCTACCAGCATCAACGGCGCGGACTGTCCGCGCTCGGTGTATCCGCCGCGGCGCGATCGAACGGCATCCAACCAACCGGAGAGCATCTTGTCGGCGCCCGCGAAGAAGGCCGCGAGTACAGCCACTTCGCTCTGCAGTTCCTCGATGCCCTGGCGCATTCCCGCGTCTGGTTTCGGGGCGCTCTGCCGCAGGATGGCGGCCACGCAACCCAGTTGAACTTCCACCTCGCGAAGCAGTGCCGCGGATTCATCGGCGGTGTCGGGCGACGGCCGGGAGAGTAGCCGCTTCACCTGGCGCATGCTGACGCGGGCGGCCTGCAGGCATTCCCGGGCGTCGCCGTACTCGGTGGCGTTCTCCATAGCATGTCCGGGTGGGGCGCTAAGCTCCCGTTAGGTGCGCGTCGATTAACGCGCTGCTGACTTCCTGGGGATCCGGCTGGTATTGATTGTTCTGCACCAGCGCTTTCAGTTCCTGGACGCGGGCCGAGCGTTCGGATGACGAAGAGTTGAGCGCTTGCTGCACCAGATTGGGAGTGTTTGAGAGCGAGATGGAGTCATCCCCTGGCGTGCTGTCCACGGCGGCGAAATTGGATGCTCCGGCGCTCGCGGTGCGCGACGAGCCTTGCGTCTGCTCCAGCGCTGTTTGCAGGTTCGAGAGGTCGGGAGTCGGGTTGTTGTTAATCATCATCGCTTCCTCATTCCGTCCGCGTCATCGGGCCGCGGCGACCGCCGATGGCAGCGGGCATTTCGAAACATGCTTGTATCGCGCAATCTCGAACAACATTTAAGGTTTTTCTGCACCCTCTCCCCCCAACGGGGCAAACACAACCTCCTCATAGGGGCGCATGACGATTTTGTGTACTTTCACCAGCAGGTCTACCTCACCCCGGGGGACGCGCAGGCTTCCTGCGATCCGGTCGGGAGACTGGCCTAAACGATGCAGTTTCAATACTTTGCTGCGGAGCGTGTGATTGACGCCGTTGGCCGTTGCCCCTGGCGCTGCAGGCGCCGCGGCGCCCGAAATCGAATTGCCGGATTGTTCCAGCTCCAGGATGTGACCCTTCAGCTCGGTGATTTCGGCGGACAGGCGCGTGGTTTCCTTTTCGAGCGCCTTATCCTGCTTCGCGGCGCGGGCCCTAAGCTCATGAACGCGCTGGTTCACCGTGAACAGGATTCCGAGCACCAGCGCCAGATTGGCGGCTACGGTCAAGTAAGGAAGCAGAGTCAATAACATTTTCGTTACCTAAGCTTTTGGGAGAGGCTGAACAAATCCGAGGCCCCGTTCTCCGCCTCCGCGCCTTGGTTCTGCGAAGCAATTTTGGTGATGCGCACGCCGTAATTTCCCGATACCACCACCACTTCGCCATGCGCAATCACTCGATCGTTCACGATAATCTCAACCGGATCGTCCGGGGAACAGTCCAGTTCCACTACAGCTCCGTTTCCGAGCTGGGTAATGTCGCGGAGGCAAAGCTCGGTGCGTCCCAGCAGCACGCGGATCGGCAGCTTCACGCCCATCAACAAAGGCGCGGCTTGCGAAGGGCCAGCCACGGGACGCGAGGTTGCAGTGGTCGCGTCTCCTTGGGTTCCGACCTGGGATCCCCCTTGGGCTTCCCCGGATTCGGTGGGGCCCGAGGTGGTTGGAGTTTCTGTGCTCTCCTGATCGCTCATTTACAAAATCCCTCGGGTGGATGGCCATTTCTTTACCACGTAAGCGCGCAGCCGCAGCACCGCCTGTGACTTAAGCTGGCAGACGCGCGTGGTGTGAATTCCCAAAATCTCGGCGATCTCGTGCAGGTTCTGTTCTTCCTTGAAGTACAGCGTGAGGATGGTTCGTTCCAGGCGCGGCATTTTGTTCACCGCCTCCGCCAGCAGCTTCTCCAATTCAGCGCGCTCCAGTATCCGGGTGGGCAGATTCTCGTCGTCATGCGGGATATAGCGGAGCAGCTTGCTCTCTGAGAAGCCCTCCGAGATTTCATCCAGGCTGCCCAGGCTGACGCCGCGCAGCTCCGCCAGAAGCTCTTGATATTCATCCAGCGGCATGTTCATCTCGCCCGCGATTTCCTCTTCGCTCGGCACCCGCTGCAGCCTCTGCTCGGCGCTCGCGATGGCCGCTTCCACGTCCTTCAAGCGTTTACGTTTGTGGACCGGAATGCCGTCCAAGCCGCGAATGCTGTCGAGAATGGCTCCACGGATGCGATGTTCGGCATAGGTCTTGAGCTTCACGTTGAACTTGGGATCGTAGCTATCGACGGCGTTGATGAGCCCGATCACGCCGGACGACACCAGGTCTTCCAGACTGACCGCGCCACCGATCTTCTCGTGAATTCGCATGGCCACCCAGCGCACGTGCGGTAAATTCTCGAGAATCAAGCGGTCCCTCTCGCTGCTGTCGATGGCCGGCGTTGAGGTGTAGAAGGCCGCGTTCGCTAAGAGGTTGGAAGCCATCTATGCCGCCGAGACAGCCTCCGCCACTTCCGGCTGGAACACCGACGCGAGCAATGTCCGCGCCTGGGCCGGCTCAATATCTTCGGGAATGTTTTGGCCGTTCGCAAAATACGACAGCGGCTTGCCGGCTTCGAGCGCCGCTGAGAGAATAGCCCCCTGCGATTCGGTCTCGTCCAGTTTGGTGAAAAGCAGATAATCCGCTTGGAGCGCCGCGTAGTCCCGGATGGTGCGCGCCAGGTCCGCGCGCTTCATGCAAGCGGGCAGCACCAGATGAACCTGCTTATTGGGCAGGCGTTCGAGACAGCTCGCGATTTCCTTCAGGCCTTCCAATTCCGCGGGACTGTAGCCGGGCGTATCCACCAGCACAATGCTCTTATTGCGGGATTCCGATACTGCCGCCAGGAACTCAGGGATGGAATTGACGGCGGTGAATCCGACGCCGATGATAGCGGCGAAGCTGCGCAGCTTTTCATGCGCGGCCACGCGTTGCGGGTCTACCGAGAGAATGCGGACAGACTGCCGTTGCGCCAGGCACTCGCGAATCGCGATCTTGATCAGCGTGGTGGTTTTGCCGGCGCCGGCGGGCCCGGCGAAGACCACAACTTTAGCGGCATCCAATGCGGGCTGGGCGGGCGATGCTTGGAACGGCTGAACGAAGCGCAGCTTCTTGGACACTAACTCCAGAGCATACGCTCGCAGAGTGGTCGGGTGCGCCGGCTGATCGCGCGATAATTGCTCGCGCAAACGAACGGCGGACGAAACTGTTTCCTGGGCGATGTTACGCGCCAGATCGTTGGCAACCAGCTCTTCGAACAGCTCTTCGGCTTCCGAAGATGGCGCTTCCGGACCCCGGGCGCCTTTGAGCGTGCTCTTGATTTCCTGCAGTTGCGCCCGCAGTTGTTGCAACTCGCCGGATAAATCCGAGGGTACACTGGCACGCGGCCGCGCTCCGGCCGGGCTGGATGTCCCTTGCAATCCGAAGACGACTTCGTAAGCGCCGAGGCTGCGTGTTTCGGGCGACGATCGCCGCGAAGTGATCAGCATGGCATCGGTGCCCAGCTCTTGCCGCGCTTCCTGAATGGCCTGCTCCACGGAGCTGGCGAAATACGATTTAATTTTCATGGAAGAGGTTGGTTGTTCCATTGGTTATTTCGTCCGTTACCCCACCCAACCCAACGACTTGATCTTGATTTCCGGGGGCACTTCGCTGTGCGATAGCACCGTAACATCCGGGAAAGCAGTTTCGAGCAATTGCTTGACGAAGTACCGGATGGACGGGTTCACCAGCACCACGGCGGAGGAATCCGGCCGCTCGAGTTTGCGAGTGATGCGGCCCACCAGATCGCGAGCCGATTGCGGCGCCAGGCCCAGCACGCTGTTGTGCTCGCTGTGTTCCACCGCTGCCTCCACGGCGTGTTCCGCCGAGGGTTCCACCATGTAAGCCGTCAATTCGCCCTGCTGCGTGACATGCGAACTCACGATGGCCCGCCGAATGGACTGCCGTACGTATTCGGTGAGCAACACCGGGTTCTTCGTCATCTGCGCTCCTTCGCTCAGAGCCTCCAGGATCGTAACGGAGTCGCGGATCGGTACCCGCTCCCGCAGAAGATTCTGAAGCACTCGTTGGATCACCGAAAGCGAGAGCATTTTTGGAACCAAATCTTCGACCACCTTCGGGTTGCTCTGCGCCACCCGGTCGCAGAAAGCTTTGGTGTCCTGACGGCTGAAGAGTTCGTGGGCGTGGCGGCGGACCACTTCGGCGAGATGGGTTCCCATCACGCTCACGTCGTCCACCACCGTGTAGCCTTTGGTGCGTGCCAGCGCTGCGCGTTCGGCGGGAATCCAGAGAGCCGCCAGTTGGAACGCCGGATCCTTGGTCGCCTTGCCCTGTACGCTGCCATCCACGCCGGCGCTGGGAATCGCCAACTCCTGCCCTGCGGGCATTTCGTAACGTCCCATTTCAACGCCTTTGATCAGGATCTTATACTCACGCGAGCGCAGCGATAGATCGTCGTTGACCTTCACCGGGGGCAAGTAATAACCCAATTGCGACGCGAGGTTCTTGCGAATCCCGGCGATTCTTTGCAGCAGCCGGGAGTTCGATCCGCCCTCCACCAGCTTGACGAGCCCCAGACCAACTTCCACCGTTAGAGGGTCTACCTGGAGCAGCGCTTCGACGTTTTCCTTGGCCGGTTTTTCGGCGGTTTCCGTCGAGGTTTTGACGGCAGCGTCGTTTTTCCGACGCATGCGCCAGGCGATTGCGCCCAGTCCGCTGCCCATGGCGAGGAACGGAATGGTGGGCAATCCGGGGAAGAGCGAGAGCACCACTAGTACGCCGCTGGCCAGCAGTAATGGTTCGGATTTGCCGAATACCTGCGCTTGAAATTGCGCTCCGAGCCTGGAGTCCGAACTGGCGCGGGTGACGATCAAGCCGCCGGAAATCGAAATCATCAAGGCCGGTATCACGGTCACCAAACCGTCGCCGATGGTAAGCACCGTGTAAGTTTGAAGGGCGCGTCCGAGGTCCATGTTGTGCTGCAGGACGCCAATCAAAAAGCCGGCGATGATATTTACGCCGGTGATGATGATGCTCGCGATGGCGTCGCGCTGCGTGAAGCGGGAAGCGCCGTCCATGGCTCCGTAGAACTCGGCTTCGCTGCTCAAATCCCGGCGCCGGCGGCGCGCCTCGGTTTCATCGATCAGCCCGCCGTTCAAATCGGCGTCGATCGACATTTGCTTGCCGGGCAGGGCATCTAAGGTAAAGCGCGCAGTTACTTCGGAAATACGCACCGAACCGTGGTTGATGACCACGTATTGAATAGCGATGAGAACGCAAAAGATCACCGCGCCGACGATGTAGTTGCCGCCCACCACGAAGCTGCCGAAAGCCTCGATGACATGGCCGGCGGCGGACGTTCCGGTATTTCCATTGAGCAAAATGAGACGCGACGAAGACACGTTGAGCGCGAGACGAAACAGCGTCAGCAGCAGGAGCACGGTGGGGAACACGCTGAACTCCACGGGGCGGCCGATGTACATGGCCACCATCATCACGATGACGGACATCATCAGATCGAGCACGATCAGGCCGTCCAGCATGAAGCTGGGCAGCGGAGTGATCAGCGCAATAACGATGAGCAATACCGCGATGGGTACCGCGAGTTCGCCGACGCTCGAAAGCCCAACTGCCTTGAGGGGAGCAGGCGCCGGCGCCGGACTGCTAATGGCACGCGCTTGAGCCATGGACTGCTAGGCGCACACTTCCAGGGACTTGAATTTGGAGAGCAGCGTGGTGCGCTTCATGTGGAGCATGCTGGCTGCACGGGCCTTGTTGCCGCCCGATTTCGCCAGCGCGCGTTCGAGCAGCCTGCGCTCGATGCCCGTCATGAGCTCCTCGAAATTGATGCCACTCTCCGGAACGTCCAGTGAGGACAATGAGCCGAACTCCGATGCGTGGACCTCGGCCGGAAGATCGAAATCGCCGGGATAGAGGACGGAGCGAGAGCCGCTGAGCGCGCAGGCGGACTCCAGCGCATGTTCCAGCTGGCGCACGTTGCCGGGCCAGGAATACTTCAGGAACAGGTCGACGGCTTGTTGGGAGAGCTGTTTGCGCCAGGCCGGCTCATGTTCGGCGATCTTGCGAAGAAAATGCTCGGCCAGTTCGGGGACGTCGGAAGGGCGATCGCGCAGCGCCGGCATGCGCAGAGCGACGACATTCAGGCGGTAGTAAAGATCCTCCCGGAAGCGGCGATTCGCGACAGCTTCGAGCAGGTTGGCGTTGGACGCGGCAATCACGCGCACGTCGATGGAAAGCGGCTCCGAACTGCCGATGCGCTGGATTTCGCGCTCTTGCAGAACGCGCAGCAGCTTGGCTTGCAAAGGCAGCGGCATCTCGCCTATTTCGTCCAGAAAAATAGTCCCGCGATGCGCTTGTTCGAATAACCCAACGCGCGCGTTGATGGCTCCCGTGAAGGCGCCCTTGGTGTGGCCGAAGAGCTCGGCTTCAAGCAGATGATCGGGGAGCGCGGCGCAGTTGATGGCCACCATGCGGGAGCCTGAGCGGCTGCTCGAAAGGTGCAGCGCGCGCGCCGCCACTTCCTTGCCCGTGCCGGTTTCGCCCGTGATGAGCACCGTGGAACGGCGGTTCGCGACCAGATCGATAATCTCGACCACTTCACGCATCGGACCGCTGGAACCAACCAGCAGGTTGCGTGAGCTAGCCTGCTCGGTTTTTCCGTCACGCTGGGCCTCACGGTGCAACCCGTGGTGGCGGATGGCTACTGACAGCAGCTCGCAAAGTTCCTCGGGTTTCACCGGGTGCGAGACGTACTGAAAAGCGCCGCCCTGTGTCAATTCGAGAGCCTTGCTCACTGCACCACCGGCGGGTTCGTAGAGGACCACTGGAACGCGGCATCCTTCGTCGTGGATCTGCCGCAGAACTTCGGGCGCGTTCGAGTCCGCAATCGGCAGATGGACCAGGACTGCGCCGATCGAATGTGCTTTGAGCAATTCAAAAGCAACGGACAGGCTGGCGGCGAACAAAACCTGAAGTCTTTCAGGGCCGTCTTTCAAATACACGTGTCGGCTGCCAGTAGCGCTTTCGTCAATCCAAAGAACTGTGTTCAAACCAAACGCTCCCGACGCAAGTAAGGTAACTTCATCTAACTGTGCCTTGTGTTTACAAGATCGGAAGTTCAAACGGAAGACTTGATATGCTCAGTGTCTTTTCTTATGCGGGGAGCATATGGGGGTGGTCCGGATGGTAGGACTGCTACCCGCAAATGGGGGTGAAAGAATCTCTGAAAAAGTTCTAAGGTGGGTCGATATAGTAGCGCGGCAGAAAATAGGCCGCGCGGCGGAAATTCCATGACACCAACCGATCCTCACAAAGAGTACATTGCGAGCCGTGTGGCGGCGGCCACGCCGGTGGAACTCACCCGCATGCTCTATGAGACTGCCGTGCAGGCGGTCGAGGAAGCGCTGACCGCGCATCGGGGCGGCGACATTCTGGCCCGCGGCAACGCCGTTACGAAGGCGGTGCAAATCCTGGGTGAATTGCGCTTCTCTCTGCGGCGCGACGTGGCGCCGCAATATTGCGACACCCTGAGCGGTCTTTATGGCTATTTGCAGAACCGGCTGATTCAGGCGCACGCGGAAAAATCGGAAAGCATGCTGCAGGAGGTTTTGAAATTAATCCAGACGCTTCTGGACGGTTGGATCGGCGCGATGCACAATCTGAACACGCTGGACGCTGCCATCGCTAAGGATGCCGGCGTGCGCGCGGAAGTGCCCGAGGTGCCCGCTAGCGGCGCTTCAAACCAGCATTCGGCGCCGTCGGCGTCTCCGTACTCGTCGTCAAACTCTTCTCCCTACTCGTCTCCCTACTCAACGACGACAACGGCTGTGGCGCCGGAGCCTCAGAGCCGGAGCTGGCAGTTTTAGCCGCATCGGCGGCGGAGGCCGAGTGCCGCTCCAGGTTGGCGGTGACCATCTTTGCAATCCCCAATCCGCCGTGCGCGGCCAGGGCCTGCGACAAACCTTGCTCGCCCAATTCCATCACCATCGATCCGGTCTGATCGTCCTGGCCGTCACCGCTCTCGAGCCACCCTCCACCCGTTGCTTCCCTCGCGGATTTCAGAATTTGCCCGATCATCAAGGCTTCGAATTGCTTGGCGACACCGGCGATCTTCTCCGGCGTATCGGTTTTTTCCGACGCGTTCTGGAACGCTTCGTGAAAGGTTTGATTCTCCGGAATAACGGCGCTGTTGCCGGAGTTTGGAAGTGTCCAGGAGCTCGCCGCTAAATCCGTCGCCGATGAAATACTATCCATAAGAACCGTGCTTATATAACCTGGATCTCCGATTCCAATGCCCCGGCCGCGCGCAGGCTCTGCAGAATCGCGATAATGTCGCGCGGCGTGGAACCGATCGAATTGAGCGCGCGCACCAGTTCCTCCACCGTGGCGCCTTCCTTAAGAACCACGTTGCGCGCCTTCTCTTCCTTGACGCCTACGGCAACTTGAGGAATTACCGCGGTTGTTCCGTTGGAAAGGGGGCCCGGCTGGGACACATCGTAGGTGGTTTGAATTTCTACAGTGAGATCGCCGTGCATGATGGCAACCGGAGAAACGCGCACTTCCTTGCCCATCACGATGGTTCCAGTTCTTTCGTTGATGACCACTTTCGCCGGCCGGTCGGTTTGAACCGTGAGCGTTTCGAGCTCGGCGATGAACTCAGTGGTTCGCGCGGAGAAATCCGACGGAATCGCGACGCTGACCAGGCCGGAGTTGTCGGCGTGAGCGATCGACTTGGTTTCCGGCGTGAAGTGATGATTGACTACTTCGGCGATGCGAGCGGCGGTGGTGAAGTCGGCTTCGTGAAGTTGGAGGCGTACCTCTTTGGTGGGCTCCACGGCGGGCGATTGACGCTCTACCATGGCGCCGCTCGGGATGCGCCCCACGGTGGGGTGGTTCACCGTTTGCGTGTTGCCCGCGCCACCGGCGATGAAGCCGCCCGTTACCACGGGACCTTGAGCAATCGAGTAGACCTGGCCGTCAATGCCGCGCAGGCTGGTCATCAAAAGCAGACCGCCTTGCAAGCTGGCTGAGTCGCCCATGGCGGCGACCGTGGCGTCGATCTGCATCCCCGACTGCGCGAATGGCGGGAGCATCGCGGTGACCATCACGGCCGCCGTGTTTTTCACCAGTATCGTAGAGGGATTCACGGTGACGCCCATCTGCTGCAGCATGTTGGTCAAACTCTGCGCCGTAAAAAGCGTTTGTTGCCGGTCGCCGGTGCCCTTCAGTCCGACTACCATGCCGTAACCAATCAACTGGTTCTCGCGGACTCCTTCGAGCGAGACCAGTTCCTTGAGGCGCGTCATGGGGGTGTCCGCGGCCGGCGCCGGAATCTCCAGGAGGAGGACGGCAATCAGGAGAAAGTTAATAGATCGAATCATTGGAAAAGAGTGCTAAAACGGCAGTATTCCGAGTAAAATCCTGTATAAAATGTTCGGCCGGTGAATAGAATCGCCGATCACGCCTTTTCCGTTCACCTGGATTTCCATCTGCGCGATCAGGTTGGAAGGGATAGTGTTGGGCGGCACCAGATCCACCGGCCGGATCACGCCCCGCACGGTGACCACTTGATTCTCCGAACTCACTTGTACGCGCTTGGTTCCTTCGATGACCAGATAGCCGTTGGGCAGCACGTGGGTTACGCGGGCGCTCAGATTTGCCGTGAGCACGGCGCCCCGGCTGGTTTCGCCGGTGCCCTGCAATTGGCTCTGCGTGTTGGTGTTGAGAAGATTGGCCAAAGGCCCCGTGGCTTTGGTGATACCGGCGAGCTGCGAGATATTGCTCTGCGCAGTGGATTGACGCTGCGTTTTTACATCGCCATTCGCGACGGCGGAAAACGTTTCATTTACAACGATGGTTACTAAGTCGTTCACGCGGCTGGCTCTGAGATCCAACCCCAAATTCGACAAGAGCGCGTTTTGCGACCAGGTGGATCCGGGAGGATGGGCGGCCTGCGGAGAGCTGCCATCTTTGATCGCGTCGCTGATGTATTTGTCGAGCGGCGAAGGCTCCGGCGGCGTCTGCGCTTTTTTCTTTTTTGGATCGGCGGCCGTCGACAGTACGGCGCATATGAGTAAAAGGCTCGCTATTCGCAGCTTCATTGCGCCCTCGTTAACTCCGGCACCGGCCAGACCATGACCAGGGCTTTGTCTCTTCCTTCAATTCGAGCGCGAAAGTATTTTCCGCTGTGCGCGTTCTTGAGAGTAATCAAGTCGCCTTGCCGACCTGGAGTCTCCGCCAGCGCGGGCACGTGCAGTTGAGCCGCACCGGCGATGGCGGTTACGTCCACCAGGTCGCCACGCTGCACCTGGAACGGCTCGATCAAGTCGGCGCGGGAAACCGGGAGTCCCAGGCGGAGAGCACGCCTCGGCATGCGTCCCACCACTTCCTCCAGATTGCGGGCGATGTCGTTGCGCAAAGGGAAATCGTCGTAGGTCTCTATCCGCACTTGATCCGCCGTCACGGTCTGTCCCGGCAGAATCAATTGCGTGGCCACTACGCGCGTCATAGTAGAGGATATTTTCAAGCGCGCCCAGATCGAAAACTTGCGCGAGCCGTGATAAAGCACTTCGCCTCGCCAGGTGACTGGAGTGTCCGGGCCGGTGATGGTGGACGCCAGAAGTCCCGAGACCGGGAAACTGATTTTGCCGGCAGGAGCCAGGCTTCCGCTGATGGCGAGAACATCGATGCGCGCGTCCGGTGCTTGCAATGAATCGAGAATCGCCGCGCGAATTACGTCCTTGGTGAGCGGTTGCACGCTCCATTCGAAACACGCCCCGGCGTCAGGCGCCACTGCGACGCCATAAGGGGCGCCGATTCGTGCGAGCTCGACGGATGTAAAAACTCGGCGGATGCCGGGCGCGGGTGAATAGCCGATCACCGTGTCGCCGGGCATTTTATCCAGGAAACCCGGCACAATCTTCGCCAGGTCTTCGCCAAGAATGCGGTCGTTCGCGATCATTTCACAGGGTGCTGTGCGTGTGATCATGCTGAAAAAGAGAAGCCATACATGCATTAATTCAGCCTGCGGTTATTGCTTGAGATTGTTTACTTGCTGGTACATGTCGTCGGCGGCCTTGACCACCTTGGAGTTCGCCTCATAGGCGCGCTGGCTAACGATCAGGTTGACGAATTCCTGAACGATGCTGACGTTGGACTGTTCCACGTAACCTTGCATCAACGTGCCCAATCCGTCCTGTCCGCCGGGAGGGCCGATGATGGGCGCGCCGGAGGCCTCAGTCTGCTGGAACAGGCTTTGACCCAGGCTGTTCAAGCCGGAAGGATTGGCGAAGTTAGCCAGCTGAATCTGGCCGGCCTGCTGCGCCGCAGCCTGTCCAGGGAGCGTGTAACTCACCGTCCCGTCGCTGCCAATGGTAAGCGAAAGTGCGTTCTGCGGAACGGTGATTGGCGGATCGAGTAGGTTGCCATTGGGATCCACCACCTGTCCGGTCTGGTTGAGATGGAAAGTGCCAGCCTTGGTGTACGCTATCTGTCCCGACGGCGTCTGCACCTGGAAGAATCCGTTCCCTTGAATGACCAAGTCCAGCGGATTGTCCGTCTCAGAGAAGTCGCCTTGGGTGAAAATGATTTCGTTGGAAACCGCTCGCGTACCCAAGCCCAGCTGCAATCCGGTGGGGACGGTGGTCTGTTGCGTGGCCGCGGCGCCGGGCTGGATCAGATTCTGATAAAGCAAGTCTTGAAATTGCGCGCGCCTGGCCTTAAATCCGGCCGTGTTAGCATTCGCGATATTGTTCGCGATGTTTTCCACGTTGGTCTGCTGCGCGTTCATGCCGCTGGCGGCGCTAAAAAGTGCTCGTATCATCTGTCATTCCCCTCTGGTGGTTCCCATGCCGCTATACCTTGGCTACTTGTTCGATGGCCTGTTTGCTCATGTCGTTGGAAAGCGTGATGGCCTTCTGCATCATTTCGAACTGCCGTGAAAGCCCGACAATCCGGACTGCTCCGTGTGATGCGCTGACGTTGGACGTCTCGATTTTCCCCTGATAAATTTCCGTGCCCGTTGCTTCCACCGGATCTTGACCGGTGGTGTTTGAGAAATAGTTCGCGCCATATTTGGTAAGGCCCGCGGGATTCTCAAAGTTGGCGATCTCGACGTGCCCGAGCGAGCCGCCGTTCTGTGTGATTTCGCCCTCGCGCGATACCGCCAGCGGCTGCGCGGTGTTGGCGTGAAATGGCTGCCCGCCTTGTTGCAGCAGCGGGTAACCTTCGCTGGTGACCAAGGCGCCACCGGTGGTGAAGCGGAAATTTCCGTTGCGCGTATACAGCGGTCCTGAGGGGCCCTGCACTACAAAGAAGCCTTTGCCGGAAAGACCGAAGTCCAGGGGATTGTTGGTGGGCTCCAGCAAGCCCTGCGTAAAATCGGTCCATTGCCGCTGGATCATCGGAACGGAAGAAGGGCCGGAGGCATCTTCGCCGGCGGCTTCAGAAGTGAACAACGTGTAGAACTCGCCATCGGTCTTAAATCCGCCGGTGGAAGAATTGGCCAGGTTGTTTGCAACCAGGTCGAGCGATTGCATGCGGGCCTGCATGCCCGCTGCCGCTAAAACACTAATCTGATCCATAGAGCGATTAGCAGTATTGCAAGTACGCAGCCAAAAGCGATGAATGAAAAAAATTGTATAGGTTTGTTCTGTATCCGCGATAAGTTGCGAGAGCTCGCCTAGTCACTTCGCCGAAACTTAGTCGGTGATCGCCGAGTTCTCGACGGACGCCCTGTGCTAACGCGCTGATAATCGGCGGCGGCCGTTATGGTCGCGAACCTGCATTAGTGGCGCCGTGATTCTCTCCGCACCGGCGCTTGCCTCTCTCCACGTGCCGGTTGCTTCTCTCGCGCCAGCGTTGGATTCGAAAGGCACGGATGCGTCGTCGCAGGCCAGTCCGTTTAAGAATGTCTTCGATAGCCTGACCCTGTTTGAGGACTCTCCGCAGCAAGGTGATGCCGGGCGGGAGAATGGCGGCGTCCCGCACACATCCAATAAGAGGACGCAGCCTGAGAGCTCAGGCGCTGGGACTGAGGACGCGATAGTCCCACAGGACCCGACCCGCAGCGCGTCCAAACTTCCGCTGGGACTTTCGCTGTCGGCGATTGGCGTCGCTTCGGAGAGCGATGAAGCAGTAAACGATAAGGCTCCCGAAGAAGCGCCCCTGCCGCAGCTCGGTGACTCACCCGAGCAGAGGGACGCCTCGTCGTCGCTGACCGCAAAGAGCCAACCGGCACCCATTGTTCAACAGTCACAAGTGCCGTCTTCTGTATCTGTGAGTCCCACGCTAGCGGCCGCATTATCCTCCGGAACGGCGCAGGTGGCTGCGCCAGCGAGCCAAGCAATACCGGCAAAAGTAGTCGCGGCAGCCACAACATCCGCAACGGCAAAGACCCAATTCACGGCGCCCTCGCCGGAATCGGTTCAAACCCAACCGGTTCAAACCCAACCGGTTCAAACAAAGCCTGTCCAAGAAGCGTCGAGTCCGGTACAAACAGCGCAAGCAGATCCAACGCTCCCTGCGACCCTTCAGGTTTATCAGCTTCATCAGCCCGCAACGACTGTTCGTCCGTCCACGAGTTTGCCCGTGCCCCAAGCGACCAGCGCGAATGCGACAAAGAGCACTCCGATCGCATCGAGCTTACCGGTCAGGACGCCTGGAACGCCTGCGCCAGCCCCGCAGCGCGTGGCCGCACCCGAGTATCGAGCGCCACAGGCGTCAGTACCAGCGGCGTCCGCGCCAGCCAGCGTCGAGGCCAGCCGGAGCTATCCGGTAACGTCGAATCCGCCCGTAAGCAATGCGCCGCAAGCGGTTGCTCCTACGCTCGTTCTGGCGACTCCCGTTGGCGATCAGACGTCAACGGCGGCGCCGTTTCCATCGGTTGTAATCTCCGTGCCGGAGTCCGATTCGCAATCGAAGTCCGCTCAAAAGTCGTCTGCCGTGGATGCGAAAGCGCAACAGCCATCCACCAGCGCGTCGGAGCCGAGCGTTCCAGTGTCAATCGTTCCGCCCGCAGAGAGCGCACCAGAACCGACCGTCGCTGCGGCGGCGGTGGCGACGGCAATGCCAGCGCCAGCGCCGTTGTCCACAGGTCACGAAGCGACGGATCGAGCGCCCGAGACTTCCGGTACCAGCGCGCCTCAACACGAGGCGATCGCTCTAGCCAGCGCGCCGAAAGCTCCACTCATACCGCAGGCCGAGAATTTCGCTTTCGCTGTCCGCATGGCCGCCCCGGAAAATTCTTCGGATAACTCATCACTAACTCAACAGTTCCAGATACCAGTTACCGCCAACGGGACGCCGGTTACACAGACGAAGGGCTCAGTTACACCGTCCGAAGCTTCGGCTTCCCAGCCGGCAGCATCGCTAGAGAGCCCAACTCCCGACGCTCCGCAACGGGAAGCCCAGTCTTCGGCTCCTGAAACGCAGCAGCCCAATGCCGCCGCGCGCAATCCATTCGAGTTACAGGGAGCGCAGCAGACACAAGCAGTAACTCCGCACTGGAATGATGCTGCCGTTTTACAATCTCCCGAGAATGGTTCCCAAATGGCGACCGGGGAGCCTGCCGAAGCTGCCCAGCCGAGCCTGCCCCTCGCCGCGCAGGAAGCGCACTTACTCTCGCCGGAGCTGCCGAGGACCTCAGCCGGTTCAGAAATCCTGCTGCATCTCACTGGCAACGACCAGACGTCCGCTGCTATCCGGGTAGCCGATCGCGCGGGGACGGTGAACGTGTCGGTACACGCGTCCGATCCCGTTTTGCGCGAGTCGCTGCGCTCCAATCTCGGAGAGCTGTCCACGCAATTGAACGATCAGGGTTGGAAGGCGGACGTCCTGAAATCCTCTGCCGTGGCCGCGCATTCCGAAGGCCAGCAGGACTCGCACGCGGGCGGCCAGCGGGGCTCCGGACAACAGCAATCTTCAGGCGGCGAGCGACAGCCGCAGCGAGATCGTCGCGCGAGCGGCGGCCAATGGCAGCAGGAGTTGGAACAGCACATTACGGGCGGCGACGCCCATCCAGGAGGAAACGGGTAATGCAGTTATTCGGCCCAACCGAGGTAAGACACGCGGCGCTGGCGCAAGCCCAGGCGCAGGCTCAAGCCACCACCGGCACGGGGAACAGCACGGCGAGCTCGAGCTCGGCAAGCTCGCTCAATTCTCTCACCAGCGAGAGCACGTTCCTGCAGTTACTCGTGGCGCAGATCCAGAACCAGGACCCGCTGAACCCAACCGACAGTATCCAGTTTGTGGGTCAGCTGGTGCAGTACAGCGAGTTAGAGCAACTCATGGGAATCAACCAGGGTGTTCAGACCCTGACCGGCGACACTTCGTCGACGTCCAACGCCAACAGCCAGGCCACGCCGGCGAACAAGATTTCATCCAGGTAGCGGAACGCAATCAATTCACACTTACAAAAGGAGCAGTTAGATGTCATCATTTTCCATCGCACTGAGCGGGCTTAAAGCGGATTCGGACGCGCTTGACGTCGTCGGTAACAACTTGGCCAACCTCAACACCACCGGCTATAAGGACAGCACCGTGTCCTTTTACGACTTATTGCAGGAGTCGGTGGCCGGCGGTTCCACGCAAATTGGCGGCGGTGTCTCCGCGCCTCAGACCGAGCGGGTATTTACCCAAGGATCCATTCAGTCTACGGGCGGAAACTACGACGCCGCGATACAAGGCAACGGATTCTTCGTGGTGCAAGACCCGTCCGGCAATACCTTGTACACTCGCGCCGGAAATTTCCAGCTCAACGCCAATGGCGAACTGGTGACGGCCACCGGTCAAGTGGTGCAAGGCTGGAACACGCAGGACGGCGTTCTGAACACCAGTGGTGCAATCTCCGACATTACCATTCCCTCCAATGCGCTGCAGACCCCCAGCGCGACTCAGAACATGTCGCTGAGCCTGAACTTGAATGCCGCAGGAGTAGTGGGTGAGGCTAGCGGAAGTTTCTCGGCGCCGATTCAGGTGGTTGACTCCCTGGGAGTCACACACGATCTGACCATCAACTTCACAGAGGCGTCTCCGGGAAATTGGGGCTACGTAATAGATATACCAGGCCAGGATCTTACGTCTGGAACAGCGGGCACTCCCAGCCAAGTGGCTAGCGGCACTCTAGCGTTCGACGCCAACGGCAACTTGACTTCTCCTACCGCTCCCGCACAAGTACCCATCACGATCAGCGGCTTGACGGACGGCGCGAACGACATGAACATCAACTGGAATCTTGCCACCGAGAACGGGACCGGAACTCCGGTGATTACGCAGTATGCCGCCACATCAGCCGAGTCCGCCAGCACGCAGGACGGAGTGCCCGCTTCCCAGGTGACGCAGGTTTCCATCGCCAACGGTGGCGCAATCACGGCGCAGTTCTCCGACGGAAATCAGGTAGTGGTTGGGCAGCTTGCCTTGGCTGGAATCAGCAATCCGGATTCACTCATTGCAGTCGGCCAGAATAACTACGAAGTGGGTGCCGACACGGCCACTCCGGTGGTTGGTGTTCCAGACACCGGCACGCTGGGAACGGTGGAAGGCGGTGCGCTCGAAGACTCCACGGTAGACATCGCGACCGAGTTTACCAACCTCATCGTGTATCAAAACTCGTATGAGGCCAACTCCAAGGTGATCTCTACCCTGGATCAGATGACGCAAAATCTCCTCAACCTGCAGCAATAACGATGAATGCCTCCGACGTTTTGAAGCGCTTCGGGGAGTTGCCTTTCGTCGTGGAACTCGAGTTGGGGACGCTCTCCATGAGCATCGGAGAGATCTTCCAGCTGCAAGAGGGATCGGTGCTGCGAACGGATCATCCCGCCGGAGCGCCTTTCCCGCTGTTTGCCAGCAACGTGAAGCTGGCGGAAGCCGAGGTGATCGTGATCGACAATACGGTCTCCGTTCGAGTCCAGAAGATGCTACAGAAAAGCAGCACCGGCGGGGGAAATGCAACTGACTGAGCAGATCGGCATGGTGCTGCTGGTCTTCGCATTCTTGGGTGGCCTGTTGTGGCTGGCGAAGAGGCGCGGATTGGCGGCCTTCAGCGTCGGTGCGCGAAGAGCCGGGAACGGGCGGCGCATGGAAGTATTGGAGCGCGTTCCGCTGACGCCGCAGCACGCGTTGCACCTGGTGCGCGTAGCGGACCGTACGGTGTTGATCGCAACCGCTCCGTCCTCGTGTACCCTGCTCGATGCACCGGTCGCCTTAGAACCGTCTCCTTCTTCATCTATCTCACGCGATTTACTCCGATCCAGCTAATGATCAAGTTCCGTTCCATCTTCCTGTTCCTGTTCTTCGCGATGGCCGCCTGGGCTGCGCCCGCTTCCGACTCGGCCATTCCTGTTTTCGGTGGCGCCAATCCCAAGGGCGGGCTCACGCTGAGCACTCCCACACAGATCATCATTTTATTGACTCTGCTGACGCTGTTGCCGGCGGTGGTGATGTCGGTGAGTCCGTTTCTTCGGATCGTCATCGTGCTGCATTTCTTGCGGCAGGCGCTGGGAACACAGTCCGCCCCCTCCAATCAGGTGCTGGTTGGATTATCGATGTTCCTGGCGTTCCTGGTCATGCAGCCGGTGGTGATGGACATTTATCACCGGGGTTGGGAGCCGGTGGAGAGCGGGCAAGTCTCCTGGGAGCAGGGCTTCGATGAGGGCGCCAAGCCGCTGAAGACTTTCCTGCTGAAATTCGCGCGCGAGAAGGACATCCAAACCTGCGTGGAGATGACTAAGTCGGCTCCGCCGCGCAATTCGGCCGATCTCGATCTTAAGGTTCTGATCCCGGCCTATATTCTTTCCGAGCTGAAGGCCGGCTTCCAAATCGGCGCGGTGCTGTATCTGCCGTTCCTGATTATCGATCTCGCCGTAGCTTCCATCACTCTCTCGGTGGGCATGGTGCAATTGCCCCCGGTGATGATCTCGGCGCCGTTCAAAATTCTTCTGTTCGTTCTGGTGGACGGATGGAATCTGGTGATCGGCTCGCTTCTAAAGACATTTTATTGAGGATTCATGACTCCTGATACAGCGGTTCATATTATCAGTCAAGCGCTCTGGACTACGGTGCTGGTGTGCGCGCCGCTGCTGGCCATAGGCTTCGCGGTGGGCATCGTCGTCAATATTATTCAGATCGCGACGTCCATGCAGGACTCCGCCTTTAGCACCATCCCGCGACTGGCGGCGTTCCTCTTCGGCTTTCTGCTGCTGATGCCGTGGATGTTCAAACAGCTTTCCGCATACTCGATTGGAGTGTTCGGCGATTTGTCGCGCTATGCCCGCTAGGCTTTATGCATAACCCAGCCATCCCGACCTCCGTGTTGTACGGGTTTCTCCTGGTGCTGGCCCGTATTTCCGGAGTCTTCGTGTTTCTGCCGTTGCCTGGCCTGCAATCGGGACCCAGCGCGGCGAAAATCACGCTGGCAATGATTCTGACCTTCGGAATGTATTCGCGCTGGCCGGTGCTCAACCCCATCCCGGAAAGCATGATGCAGATAGCGGGTTGGATGGTCGCCGAAGCCGCCGTCGGCCTGGCCACTGGCCTGGCTGTCGCCTTCCTGATCGAAGCCGTGACGTTTGCCGCGCAGGCCATCAGTACGCAGGCCGGGTTCGCTTATGCCTCGACGATCGATCCCAACACGGAGGCCGACTCCACCGTGCTTATTCTCCTGGCCCAGTTGACCGCCGGGCTGCTGTTCTTCGCCATGGGATTCGACCGCGTGCTGCTGACCATTCTGGCGCGCAGTCTGGAAACACATCCGCCCGGGGCATTTGTCGCGTCGCGGGCCAGCATCGAAGGGTTGGTGATGCTCGGCTCCAGCATCTTTTCCACCGGCGTCCATCTGGCGCTCCCACTGATGACGCTGCTGTTCCTGATCGACCTTTCGATTGGCCTTCTGGGGCATCTCAATTCTCAATTGCAGCTCATTGCTCTGGCTTTTCCCGCGAAGATGCTCACGGCGCTAGCGGCGTTAAGCTTCTTGGTTTTGCTGATTCCCAAGCTTTACCAGCAGCTCGGCACGGCGGCCTTCACCGCGCTGGGACGTGTGTTGGGGCTTTGATTCTATAACACGCAAATGAATCCTTCAGGCGAAAAGACAGAAAAGGCAACCCCGCGGCGGCTGATCAAAGCGCGCCGGGAGGGCCAGTTTGCCTCTTCGCACGATTTCGTCAGCGGCTTGCAATTCACCGTCTTCGTGCTGTTGATCGCGCAGACCGGGCCGTCGCTGCTGTCATCGTTGAAGGAAGTAACCAGGGGCCTGTTCATGGAGGCCTTTCGGGGCGACCTGGACCCCGCGACGCTGATCGGAATTCTGCACGAAGCGCTCTCGCGCGGGCTCTCTCCATTGCTCTATGCCAGCGGAATTTTGATCCTTACCGCGCTTGCGTTTCAACTCAGTTCCACCGGCTTTTCGTTTAGTCTGACGCGCATGCTTCCGAAGCCTTCGAATTTCGACGTTTTCCAGAAGCTTCAGTCTCTGCCGCAGAAGGGATTGGTTTCCTCCATTCAGGCGGTCGCGCTGGTGGCCGTTTTTGGCGCCACTATTTACTGGATCGTCACCAAGAGCGGCGAACGTCTGCTCATGATCCCGCTCTCCAGTTTTCAAGTGGGATTGGAGACCCTGCGGTCCTTGATCATGGATTTGTTGTGGAAAGCCGCGGCCCTTTTTCTGCTGTTCGGCTTCGTCGACTTCTTCCGCCAAAAACGCAAGTTCTCGAAACAAATGCGCATGAGCAAACAGGATATTCGCGACGAGGCCAAGGAAAACGAAGGCAATCCCCAGACCAAAATGCGCATCCGGCGCTTGCAGCGCGACGTTCGCCGCCGCCGCATGATGGACGAAGTGAAGACGGCCACCGCGGTGGTGGTCAATCCAACGCATTACGCGGTCGCCATCCGTTATCACCACGACACCATGGCGGCCCCGCTGGTAGTAGCGAAAGGCAAGAATTATTTGGCGCTGCGCATCCGTGCGCGGGCGCTCGAGTTCGGTGTGCCGCTCATTGAGAATCCGCCCTTGGCACAGGCATTGTATAAATCCGTCGAAGTTGGACAGCATATCCCGCCCCATCTGTATCGGGCCGTAGCCGAGATTCTGGCCTACATTTATCGCTTAATGGGCGCCAGAGCAGTTTCATGAGACTAAGGAGGTCACCATCATGATTCACCTGCAAAACATGTTTTCTGAAACCAACACATCCACCGCCGGGCAAAGTGGCCGCACGCCATCGAACCAGGCTTCCTTGAGCCAGTCGTCGCTCGCGAGCTTCCACGGCGCGTTGTCCGACGCGGTATCGTCCACCCTGGAAAAGTTCGGTATCCATCCACGCGACGTCGAAATCTCCATTACTCGCGCCAGCGCGGCTTCCACGATGCCGGCTTCGGAAAGTCCCACCACCGGAGACCGAACGGCTCCGCCTACGCCCGGCACGCCTGCGCCGAGCTCATCGTCCGACAGCAGTTCTTCGTCCGACAGCAGTTCCTCGTCTGCCGGCAGCACCGGAACTCTGGAAGCCCTGTTTAACAGTCCTTATACCCAGCCGGTGCAGACGCCGGCCAAGTCCTCAACCGAATCGACGTCTGCGCCCTTGGATGCGCAGCAAGCTTTCGACAACGCTTATTGGGCTCAGCAGCCGGCAGCCGTTCAACCGCTCAGAACCATGCAAAATCCGGAACAGCGCGCGGCACTGGCCACTCAGTTGGCCGGCGAAGGTTATTCCATCGACGTTCCCATCATGGTGTGGGGCTGGGATCCGTCTATCGTAACCAGCATGCGCCAGGCTGACGGATATACGTGGGTGCCATCTGCATTGCAGAATCCGGTGGAGAGTGCTCCCGGGCTTCCGGGTATGGGAACGGACACTGCCTACAATCCGAACAGCGCCCCGGCCGGCTCCATCGCGGTCTGACATGCACGGTAAGTTCACGCTGTTATTTGTGGGGGCTGTGCTCAGCGCTCAGCCTCCCGCTGACTTTGAGGCAACGGTGAAGGCGGCGATGGCCCCCTCGATCGCGCGACAGCGCGCCGCCGTTCAGAAGCAGGTATCGGCGATCGTTCCTGCCGGAGCGGCTCCGTCAGCTTCCGCCCGCTCCTCGTTTTTCACTGTTCCATTTCCCCCGGCGGAAGGAGCCGCCTTCGATTGCGATGCCTTGCCGGCAGAGCAACTGGATCCGTTAATCGAAGAAGCGGCCCAGAAGACGGGCGTAGAGGCGCAATTGGTTCGGGCGGTGATCGATAAGGAATCCGCTGGACGGCCCTGCGCGCTTTCGGCCAAGGGCGCCGAGGGTTTGATGCAACTCATGCCCGCAACCGCGGAAGAATTCAATGTCGACGATCCCTTCGATCCCAAGCAGAATGTGGACGCGGGAGCCAAGCTGCTCAAGTCGCTGCTCGAGCGCTACAAGAACGATCCGGCCCTGGCTCTGGGCGCCTACAACGCTGGACCTGACCGCGTGGACCAGGCGGGGGGCGTCCCGCGCATCCCGGAGACCGCGGACTACGTGACCGCCATCCTGGAAAAGCTGGGGCTGAAGAAAGCAACCGGCTCAAGCGCCGATGCTCCCTCGAATCCGATTTCCCTCGAGGACTTCTAATTTCCGTCGTCTCCTGACCTAGTAACTTGCGAAGCGTCCGGCCCGTCCTTGGCTCATGGAAGCGGTGCCAAATAAAATTGCACCGCCATTGAAACAGGAGATCGACCTGATGCGAATTCCACCGAGGAAGCAGACATCGCGCGCTCTCGGGATCTGCGCCGCATTTGCTCCCTGGGGATGGGGCGTGAGCCGATTTGGATGGGGGGAGCACCCCGTGTTTATCAACAATGCGGTCTGGAACCGCACCTGGGTGAATCGTGCGACGTACGTTCACCCCTACGCAATCCAACGCTATTCAGGTCCGCGACCCGCCGAACAGCATGAATTGCATGTACCTTCGGAACGCGAGCGCCAGGCTGCGCGGACGGGCCGTGAGCGCGAGGAAGATCACCGGCGATAGCCCCGAACTTTCTCGCACGGGAATCTGTCGCAAGAAATCTCACAACTGCTATTCGATCCGATAAGACCTGCGGAGGAGATCCATGGGCGTAGTCGATCCCGACGCCGCACACAATCCAGACGTCGCTGAGGCGGTCGTCCAGCGGACCGCTATCGCACACCTGGTTCAAAGTGGAGCGCAACGATGTTCGCCATAATCGGAATCGTTTTGGTCTTCGGGGCCGTGGTGGGCGGTTACCTCATGGAGCACGGCAACCTGAAGGTCCTGATGCAGCCGGCCGAACTGCTGATCATTGGAGGGGCCGGACTCGGCACGCTGTTGACGGGCAATCCTCCCGCTGTTTTGAAAGCCCTTCTGGGCGGCCTGGGGGCCGTGTTCGGCAGCTCCAAATACGACAAGGGATTTTACCAGGCCACTCTCAAGCAGATGTACGAAGTGATGCAGAAAGCGCGCAAGAAAGGTCTTACGGAGCTAGAGGCGGATGTGGAAAAGCCAGACCAAAGCGAGCTGTTCAAAACCTGGGACCATCACCTGCGCGATTTCGTCTGCGATACGTTGCGCATGGCGATGACCGGCGGTCCCACGCCGTTCGAGCTGGACCAGGTGATGGAGCTGGATATGGAAGTCCATCACCACTACGCGCACCAGCCGGTGAACGCTTTGAGCACCGTGGCCGATTCGCTGCCCGGCTTGGGAATTGTCGCCGCCGTGCTGGGGGTGGTGGTCACCATGGGCGCAATCGGCGGGCCTCCCGAAGAGATCGGCCACAAAGTAGCGGCCGCGCTGGTGGGCACCTTCCTCGGAATTCTGCTGTGCTACGGATTGCTCGGCCCCATGGCCGGCAAGATGGGGAAGGCCGCCGAAGAAGAGGGCCATTTCTACCACGTGGTGCGAGTGGCGTTGATCGCCTTCCTCAAGGGAACTTCGCCCCAGATGGCCGTGGAATTCGGACGGCGCGCCGTGCCCGGACACGTGCGTCCCAGCTTTCAGGAACTAGAGAACGCTTGTAAAGGCAAGCCGGCAGCATAATCCTATGTCAGCGCAAAAGTCCGATCAACTCCTCGTCCAACCCATCATCATCGTCAAGAAGATTGTCCACGCCGGCCATCACGGTGGGGCCTGGAAGGTGGCTTACGCCGACTTCGTTACTGCCATGATGGCGCTATTCATAGTGCTTTGGCTCCTCAACTCCAGCGCGGAAGTGAAGAAAGCCGTCGGCGGCTATTTCCGCGATCCCTCCGGCAAGAGCGCGCAAAACGGTACCGGCCAAAGTGGAGCGAGCGAGAACATCGGGATCGGCAAGGACGATATGGGAAAGCTCAAGGACAAGCTGGAAGCCGCCATCCGCCAGGCGCCCGACGTGGGAAAACTCAAGGACCAGGTGCAGATGAGCGTGACGGGCGAAGGCCTGCGCATCGAGCTGCTCGAAAGCAAAACGAACTCGTTCTTTGAGAGCGGCAATGCGCAACCAACTCCATCCGCGAACGAAATACTGCAACTGCTGGCCGAGCAATTGGGTAAATTGCCTAACCGGCTTTCGGTGGAAGGCCACACGGATTCGAGCCCCTACGTTTCCGCGACCGGTTATTCCAACTGGGAGCTATCGGCGGACCGGGCGAACACGGCGCGCAAGTTGATCCAAGAGTCAGGGGTTCGCGCCGACCAGGTGGACGACGTGCGCGGCTTCGCCGATCAAAGGCTGCGCAAGCCGGAGGATCCCACCAGTGCGTCAAACCGGCGGGTGTCGATCGTAGTGAAGTATCAAACAGCGCCCGCGCCAGCCCAGGCGACGGTCGCCAAAATTACCTCCGCCGCGGACGCCAAAGCAGCCCCTCAGCAGGCTCCCGCAGGGCCAGTTCCGGCCAGCAAAGAGAAGCACTAACTTCGTCCTTCTGAGCCACCCCGCGCGCCGTTTCTTGGCGGATTTCGAGAGGTCTGATAAAATCGGACTTGAGCCCGGTAACATCCTAGCGGCGGATCGATCATTAAACCCCTTGCTTCAACCATCTGCCCTGTTTATACTGGCTTTTTTCGCCGATGATGAACTTGAGCATGACACCTCGGGACGACCTGGATCCTCTGGCGCCACAGCGCGAGGCCGCCATGTTCTACGGCCTGTTCTTACGCGGCCATTCGGCGGAAACCTTGCGGCGCGACATCGACGTGCCCAAGCCGGTGCTCGATAAGTGGTTGAATCGCCAGCGCTATGAAACGGGATTCCGGGATGCGTTGCGGCGCGTCTATCATTACCGCAAGCAGGTGCTCGCCATTTTCGACGAGCTGGTTCTCAACGAAAAGAACCGCCCGCCCTTCGTGCAGTAAAGCGCCGCCGTAACCTGTTTTTCATTTCCGCGCGCCTCGCTTCCCCTTACACTAGAAAGAGATGAAACACACCGATACCCCGTCTTTACCGGAAGCGCCTTTGGATCATGAAGGAGTGGACCAGGAAGCAAAATCGCGCCTGCTTTCCACTCCCACGCGCCCCTTCGATCCCGTGGGAGCATCCAGCGCCACCGAAATCCTGACCCGCATGCAGGGCACGGCCTTTCAGGGCAAACAGCTCGGGATGGCGTTTGAGGTCTGGAAGCGGATGCTGGGCGACCGCTGCACCATCATGATGGGGATGTCGGGCGCCATGGTTCCGGCCGGAATGCGGCGGCTGGTGGTGCGCATGATCGAGTACCGGCTCATCGATTGCCTGGTTTCCACCGGCGCCAATTTCTTTCACGACTTCCATGAGACCCTGGGGAATTTTCATTACCAGGGGTCGCCCGCCATCGACGACGTGCTGCTGGCTGAGAATCTGGTGGACCGCATGTACGACGTGCTGGCCGACGAAGAAAAATTTCGCCAGCACGATCAGTGGATCGGCCGCTTCGCGGCTTCGCTCGATCAATCGCGGCCTTACACCACGCGCGAGTTCCTCTATCTGCTGGGCCTGGAGCTCGGCAAGCACTGTAAAGAAGACGGCATCGTATCGGCGGCGGCCAAGGCCGGCATCCCCCTCTATTGCCCAGCCATCGCCGACAGTTCCATCGGCATCGGCATTGCGGCGAACCGCTATGAAGGCGGCAATCGCTTTACGTTCGACGTCATCGGCGACGTGGTGGAGACCGCCCGCATCGTTGCGGAATCGGAAGCCACGGGCGTTATTTATTTCGGCGGCGGCACACCCAAGAACTTCGTGCAACAAACCGAGGTGACGGCGATCATCATGAACACCGGCGTCACCGGCCACAAGTATGCCATCCAGTGCGTCACCGATTCGCCGCATTGGGGCGGTCTTTCCGGCTGCACGTTCGAAGAAGCGCAAAGCTGGGGTAAAATCGCAAAGGACGCTTCCATGGTGACGTGTCATTCCGATTCCACCATTGCGATGCCCATTCTGGTGTCGGCGCTGCTCGAACACAGCGAACTGCTGGCCAAGCGGCATCGTCCCAGCTTCACTCACGGCCAGGAGCTGGGAGTGAAACCATGAGCGCGCTGAAAATCCCGATGTATCAGGTGGACGCGTTCGCGGGGCACGTCTTCACCGGGAATCCCGCAGCCATCTGCCCGCTCGAAACGTGGCTTCCCGATGCACAGATGCAGGCTATCGCCGCTGAAAATAATCTGGCGGAGACGGCTTTTTTCGTACCGAACGGCAGCGGATACAAATTGCGCTGGTTCACGCCGGGAGTGGAAATAGATCTTTGCGGGCACGCGACGCTGGCCACCGCATCCGTCATACTGAACGATCTGACGCCGGGTGAGCGCTCCGTTTCGTTTGAGACCAAGAGCGGGACATTGACGGTGACACGCGACGGCGATCTTTATGTGATGGATTTTCCAGCACGGCCGCCCCAGCCTTGCGCCGATGCTTGTGCCGGTTTGATTCCCGCGCTGGGCGGCAAGCCGGAAGCCGTGCTAGCCGCGCGCGATTACTTCGTCGTGTATGGCTCGGAGGAAGAGCTGCGCGCGCTCAAGCCGGACATGCAGGGGCTGATGACCGTGGATCGTTTCGCGGTGATTGCCACCGCGCCGGCCGCCTCGTCTGACTTTGATTTTGTTTCGCGATTTTTTGCCCCGGCCAAGGGCGTGCCGGAAGATCCGGTTACCGGCTCGTCGCATTGCAGTTTGATTCCCTACTGGTCCAAGCGCCTGGGCAAGAAGAAGCTCCACGCTTATCAGGCGTCTCCGCGCGGCGGCGAACTATGGTGCGAAGACCGGGGCGATCGGGTCAGCATGAGCGGCAAGGCCGTGCGATTCTTTGAAGGCACAATTTTTCTATAGGCTCACAAGTTGGCGGAAACGTACACAGCTCGAAAAGCCACCGTCGATTCCATCGAAACGATTCATCTGGCGGACCCCTCGCACGGGATGGAGGTTTCGATTTGCCCCTCCGTCGGCAACATCGCTTACGACCTGCGCGTCAACGGCAAGCCGATTCTCAAATCTCCTCCCTCGCTTTCCGAGTGGAAGCAGAAACCCTCGCAGAATGGCATCCCGTTTCTTGGGCCTTGGGCCAATCGCCTGGATGGAGACGCGTACTGGGCCAATGGCAAGCGCTATCTGCTGAACCCGGACGTGGTCGAAATCCGGCGCGATCCCAATGGCCTGCCGATTCACGGCCTGCTGCTCTTCACTTCAGCCTGGCAAGTGATGGGGCTCGACGCGGACGAACACGGCGCCCAGGTAACCAGCCGCCTGGAGTTCTGGAAGCATCCGGAATGGATGGCGCAGTTCCCGTTCGCGCATACCGTTACGATGACGCATCGGTTGTACGGCGGCGTTCTCGAGGTCCGCACGGCGATTGAAAATCATTCCGCGGACCCAATGCCGCTGGTTATCGGATTTCATCCCTGGTATCAGATTCCCGAAACGCCGCGCGACCGGTGGAAGGTGCATTTGCCGGTGCGCGAGCACTTTGTGCTTTCGCCCAAGCTGACTCCGACCGGAGAATCGAAGCCAATAGATTTTCCCGATCCTACTCCGCTCGCCGGCCGGCAGTTCGATGACGTATTCGGCGGCGTGGATCACAATGCGGAATTCGCGCTCGAAGCCGAGGGCCGGAAAGTGTCGGTTCGCTTTGGCCCGAAATTCTCCGTCGCGATCGTCTACGCGCCCCATACGCCGGAAGTGGTCTGCTTTGAGCCGATGACCGGCCTTACCAACGGTTTCAACCTGGCGCACCAGGGAATCTTCAAAAACTTGCAGAGTATCGCGCCTGCAGCCACCTGGACCGAGAGCTTCTGGATCCACCCAACTGGATTCTGAATTCTGTATTCCTTGTATTCCGTCCGCGCCCGTATTCCTTGTATTCCGTCCGCGCCTTGCGCGGACATGTATTCCTCGTATTCCGCTTGTGCTTAAGCACAAGCCTGTATTCCGAGGGTCGCGCCTCAGCGCGACCTAATGCGTCAGATCGTAAACGAAATAATTCGCCGCGATGCGATACGCGAGCGACGCCCATTTCTCCAGGTAACGCGGATCGTCGGCCCACTCCCAGGCGTCGCCCAAATCCATGTTGTGACAGATGGCCACCATGATGCGTCCCTTGTCGTCGCGAATGCAGCGCCAGTGCGGCACCTTCCCCGTATCGCCGGCCTCGTAGGTGATCCCGGTCTCGAAGTATTGCGCACCCGGCACCTGAAAGCGATCCTGCAAATCGAAGAGCGTGTGGAAAATTGGATCGTTATCCGGAATATCCTCGATCTGCCGGTCGGGAAAAACCTTGCTCATGCTCGCGATGAAAGTGTCCCACTCCCGGTTGGGACGATAAGGCTCATTGCCGTGAAAATCGTCGCACATGAAGAAACCGCCGCGTAACAGATATTCGCGCAACTGTTTGGCTTCCGACTCGCCCAACTGCCAGTGCCCTACCTCAACGCCATACAGCACCGGCCAGTTATAGACGTCGTCGGTGCCGTCCAGAGTAACCACCTGCTCGATGGAGCGCGTGTCGATGCGCGTTAACCGCCGGATGCCGGCCAGCAAATGTCGATCCGAGCGCGGATAATCCATCGTCCAGTAGCCGGCAAAGGCGCTGCCATCGCGATTCACAATGTGGGGATGGTCGGGATAACCGTAAATATCGGGATAACGGAGACGCGCGCGCACCCACTCGGTCTTTTGCTCCCAGTCCGGTGGCTTGGGGAAATTCTCGTATTCGATGGCGGGATATTCTTTGAAGGGTTTCTGCGCGTGAAGCAGGCCCCAAGCGGAAAAGATCGCCACAAAACCAAAGGCGAAGGTAACGCGAACACGCATGAGAGGTGTGCGACTTCAGAATAACATGCCCCGCGCGCCTGCGATTCCAGGTGTACAATTGCCGAAGGCGCTCACTCAAGGAGAATCCATGCCGAAATTCTCGATTTCCCTGCTGTTTCTGCTTCCCGCTGCTACGCTCGTGGCTGCACCCACCGGTGGATCGACGTGCGACAGCGTGTCCCGGCTTAGCCTGCCCAATGTCACCATTAACTCGGCGCAGAGCGTGGCAGCGGGCGCCTTTACTCCGCCTCCCGCGCCGCCGGGAGGATTTCCGGTCAACCTGGCGCCCTTCAAAAGTCTGCCCGCGTTCTGCCGAGTGATGGCCACCTTGACCCCGTCCGGCGACTCCGATATCAAGGTCGAAGTCTGGCTGCCGGTCTCAGGCTGGAACAACGATTTCCAGGCGATTGGCAACGGCGGCTGGAACGGAACCATGGGTTATGGCGCGCTGGCCGAAGGAGTCAAGGGCGGATATGCGACGGCGGGCACCGACACCGGCCACGTGGGTGGCAGCGCGAGCTTCGCGATGGGGCATCCGGAAAAACTCACCGATTTCGCCTATCGCGCGGTGCATGAAATGACGGTCGCTTCCAAGGCCATCATCCAGAATTTCTATGGCAGCGCCCCGCGCTATTCCTATTGGAACGGCTGCTCCACCGGAGGCCGTCAGGGTTTGAAGGAAGCGCAGAAGTTCCCGGCCGATTTCGACGGAATCGTGGCCGGCGCGCCCGCCAATTACCAGACGCATTTGCACGTTTGGTCCGTTTGGGTGGCGCAGGAAATGAACCAGACACCCGACAGCTATCTTCCCCCCGAGAAGCTCGCGGTATTGCACAAAGCAGTGGTGGCCGCTTGCGATGCGCAAGACGGCGTGAAGGACGGTCTGCTGAACGATCCGACAAAGTGCCATTTCGATCCGAAGACCGTCGAGTGCAAGGGCGACGATTCGTCTAACTGTTTGAAGCCGGCGCAGGTTGCCGCGGTTCAGGCCATCTACGCCGGTCCCAAGAGTCCGAGCGGCAAGGAAATCTTCCCGACCTTTGAACCCGGCAGTGAATTGGGTTGGAATTTGCTGGCAGGCCAGCAAGCGGCGTCCGTGGCGTCGGACAGTTTCACCTACGTGGTGTATAAGAATCCGCAATGGGATTGGAAGAGCATGAATCTCTCGAGCGACGTCGCTGCCGTCGAGAAGGCCTACGGCAGCTTGATCGACGCCACCGATCCCAACATGAAACCGTTCTTCGCACACAAAGGCAAACTGCTCATGTATCACGGCTGGAGCGACCAGGCCATCGCGCCACTCAACAGCGTCCATTATTACGAAAGCGTAGTGAAAAACCTGGGCGGCGAGGCGAAAGCGTCCGACGACGTGCGGCTCTTCATGGTTCCAGCCATGGCACACTGCGCCGGCGGCGAAGGTCCGAATGATTTCGACAAGATGACCGCTATCCGGGATTGGGTGGAGCAGGGTAAGGCGCCGGAAGTGATGATCGCCTCGCACTTGACCAAAGGCACAGTGGATCGCACGCGCCCGTTGTGTGTGTATCCCAAGATCGCGAAATATAAAGGATCGGGCAGCACTGACGACGCGGTGAATTTCACCTGCGCGCTGCCGTGAGCTTTTGAAATGATCAAGGTTTTGTACGCCACAGTGGCCGCGCTGCTTTTGATAACTATGCGCGGCTCGGCGCATCACGCTTTCGCCGCCGAGTATGACCAAAACAAACTTGTCACAGTTTCCGGCACCGTGACCGACTTCAAATGGACGAATCCGCACACCTGGCTGTACGTCGAAGAAAAGGATGAAAGCGGCAAAGTGACCAGCTGGAGTTTCGAAATGGGCAGCCCAGGCGGCCTTAAGCGCCGCGGCTGGAGAGAAACGGAATTGAAGAAAGGCGATCAGGTCAGCGTGGACGGCTATGCCGCGAAAGATGGCGGCAACGTGGCGAACGCCCGCACCGTCACGCTGCCGGATGGCCGCAAACTATTCGGGGGCTTCCAATCCACGCCGGGTGCTCCCGCCAGGTAACGGTGCTTCAGGCCCTCGGTCGGTGAGAGAGTTACTGGAGGCGGCCTGAGGATGTTTCATATCGTTCTCGAGTGGAGTGGTGTTCCGGAGATGGCAGGCGCTCAAGCTGCTATCGACATCGCGGAGGAGTTTACGCATCACCCGTGGCATCAGAATGTTACGTGCATATGGAAGAGTCCTGTTTTGCGACTGGAGGCCGATAATGACTATGACGAGAATGGACTGGCGTTAATGGATGAGTTTTCTGACGCAATCTCGGCCTGCGTACAAGATGCTGGAGATGGCGATCTGCGCGTTGTCTCTGTAGCGGAGAGATCTTGAAAGGTAAACCCCAAGAAATGACAGGCGCACAGATCCAGAGCACTACCAGCCGTCAATCTTAATTGAGGGCGAAGTGATAGAGTGTGAATTGCTCGAAGCGGCCCTGTCGTCGTACGCGAGCAGTAGCCATTCAGGAGGATTGTATGGCGAAATCCAGGAAGACTTCAGTCGACCGTCGTGGTTTTTTGAAAGGCGCGGCCGCCGGCGCAGCGGCCCTCGTCGCAAAACCGGAACTGGCTGGCGCGCAGGAAGCCGCTGCGCAAACGGCCCAAAATCGCGGGGCCAATGGCTCAGCCGCCGAGCCCTCCCAGGTGGCGCTGGCGCGCGAGACCGGCGCTCGTCCCGCCGAATCCACTCGCGTGATCGAGCATCCCGGCTCGGATTACATGGTGGATGTAATCAAGAGCCTGAACATTGAATACCTGGCCGCGAATCCTGGATCTACCTACGAGTCGCTGCATGAGTCGCTCATCAATTATGGCGACAATAAGATGCCCGAGTTCCTGACGTGCTGCCACGAAGAGTCGGCTGTCGCCATGGCCCACGGCTACGCCAAGATCGAAGGCAAGCCGATGATGGCGCTGATTCACGGCGACATCGGGCTTCAACACGCAGCGATGGCCATCTATAACGCGTACTGCGATCGAGTGCCCATCTATATGGTGGTCGGGAATTTCACCTGCTCGCTGCCGTAATAGCCTGCTGCCGTCCTCCCCACTCGTAAACTGGTTTAAACTAGTTGGTGGAGGCAAATGGACACCATAGGAGCTTTCGAGGCGAAGACCCACTTGGCCGCTTTGCTTGATCGGGTCGCCAGGGGCGAGAGAATCACAATTACGCGGCATGGTATCCCGGCAGCAGTGCTGGCGCCCGTGGCAGAGACGCCAGCCAAGCTGTCCCACGCGGAGATCGTCGAAGGAATGCGGGCGCTTCGCAAGCGCATAAAGCCCGGCAGGATGAGCGCCCGGGACATGGTCAACCAGGGACGACGCTATTGAGTCGCGTGGTCGTGGACGCCTCAACGGCCCTGGCTTGGTGCTTTCCCGATGAAACCAGCGAGGCTGCCGACAGCGTACTGGTCGCCCTCGAAGGCTGTACCATTTTGGTTCCGGCGGTCTGGAGCCTGGAACTTGCCAACGCCGTTCTGGTCGGCGAGCGCAAGAAGCGCCTGAACCAGCAGGAAATCAAGAGCTTCACAACATTACTCGAAAGTCTTTCCATCGTCCAGGACGGGCAGTCGATCAGTGATAATATCCGCGGCGTTCTTCCGCTTGCGCGAGCGCACAGTCTCACTGCATATGATGCCGCTTACTTGGAGTTATCAATCCGCTATGCCGCGCCGTTGGCGACACTTGACGGGAACCTGCGGAAGGCGGCGAAGAAGTCGGGAGTGAAACTCTTCGAGGGCCGGGCGGCGAAATGAGAACGCCCGCTTGCAAGATTCCATAGCTCCCTGGACGCAACGAAGGCGCGTTTTCATCCCGAGCGCGCGCCCTGCAAAAACAACGACAATTCAAGGTATCGCGCAACAAAATGATAAAGTATGAGGTGCTTGGGGAGGCGAAGTTTCGCCTGAGCTAAGCGTGCCATCCAGGAGGATCGTATCGCGAAATCCAAGAAGACTTCAGTGGACCGTCGTGGTTTTTTGAAAGGCGCGGCCGCCGGCGCCGCGGCCTTCGTCGCAAAACCGGAACTGTCTGGCGCGCAGGAAGCCGCTGCGCAGAATGCGCAAAATCGCGGCGCCAATGGCTCAGCCGCCGAGCCCTCCCAGGTGGCGCTGGCGCGCGAGACCGGCGCTCGTCCCGCCGAATCCACTCGTGTGATCGAGCATCCCGGCTCGGATTACATGGTGGATGTAATCAAGAGCCTGAACATCGAATATCTGGCCGCGAATCCGGGATCTACCTACGAGTCGCTGCATGAGTCGCTCATCAATTATGGCGACAACAAGATGCCCGAGTTCCTGACGTGCTGCCACGAAGAGTCGGCTGTCGCCATGGCCCACGGCTACGCCAAGATCGAAGGCAAGCCGATGATGGCGCTGATTCACGGCGACATCGGGCTACAGCACGCGGCGATGGCCATCTACAATGCGTACTGCGATCGAGTGCCCATCTATATGGTGGTCGGAAACCACTCCGACGGCGCGCGGCGCAATCCCGGCGTGCAGTCCATGCACAGCGCCCAGGACTTGGGCGCGCTGGTTCGCGACTACACCAAGTGGGACGATGAGCCGCTGTCGCTCGGCCATTTTGCGGAGTCCGCGGTGCGAGCCTACAACATCGCGATGACGCCGCCCCAGGGCCCCGTGCTCATCGTCTGCAACGCCGAGATTCAAGGCGATCCGATGCAAGGCGCGACGCCGCGCATTCCGAAACTCACCCTGACCACGCCGCCCGCGGGCGACCGGGCCGCCGTTCAAGAAGCCGCGAAACTTCTGATCGCGGCAGACCGCCCGCAAATCATCGCGCAGCGCATGGCGCGGACGCCCGAAGGCATGACGCTGCTGGTGGAACTGGCCGAGTTGCTGCAGGCTCCCGTGAATAGCCAGGAGCGCATGAACTTCCCCACGCGTCATCCGCTGGCCGGAACCGGCTGGCAGGGTTATCAGCCGGACGTGACGCTGAATCTGGAAGTGGGCGACATTCTGCCGCAGGCTCGCATCGATCGCGCACGCGGCGCCAAGACCATCCAAATCACTTCGGTCTCGGTCGCCCATAAGAGCAATATTCAGGATTTCGGACACTACGCCGACATCGATCTCGACATCGGCGCGGACGCTCAAGCAACGCTGCCGGCCTTAATCGAAGAGATCAAGAAAGAACTGACGCCGGATCGCAAGAGCGTGTTCCAAGCCCGTGGCGCGAAGTTGGCCGAGGCGCACAAGAAGGCTTGGGACGATCAGATTTTGCAGGCGCAGTACGGTTGGGATTCCAGCCCCATCAGTCTGGCGCGGCTCTCCGCCGAGTTGTGGCCGCTAATCAGGAACGAAGACTGGTCGCTGGTTTCACCGCAAGGCTTCGTCGGCAATTGGCCCACGCGTTTGTGGAAATTCGACAAGCACTATCAATATATCGGTGGGCAGGGTGCGGGTGGCATGGGCTACGGTGCGCCGGCCTCGGTGGGCGCCGCTCTGGCGAATCGCAAACACGGCCGCCTCTCGGTCAACATCCAGACGGACGGCGATATGAATTACGCGCCCGGCGTCCTGTGGACCGCCGCGCATCACCGCATTCCGCTGCTGACCATCATGCACAATAACCGCGGCTATCATCAGGAAGTGATGTTCGTGGAGCAGCAGGCTGCGCTGCACAATCGAGGCGCGGACCGCTCGCACATTGGAACCAAGCTGTGGGATCCGAATATCGACTACGCGAAGATGGCGCAGGCCTATGGCATGCACGGCGAAGGGCCCATCAGCGATCCGAACGATCTGGTTCCTGCGCTCAAACGCGGAATTGAACTGGTGAAGAAGGGCGAGCCCGCCATGATCGACGTGGTCACGCAGCCGAGGTAACGATGAAGCTGCTTATTCTGATTGCCTCATTCGCGGTCTTAGCCAGCGCACAATCGCCCGGTGGTGACGCCAAACACGGCAAGGAATTCTTCCTGAGCTACGCCTGTTATTCCTGCCATAGCTTCGATGGTCACGGCGGCGCGGGTGCGCGTCTGGTTCCCATGCCGCTGAATCAGGCAGGTTTCATCGGATTCGTTCGCAACGCCGGGCGCATGCCGTCCTATTCGTCTAAAGTTTTGCCGGACGCGAAGCTCGCAGACATTTACGCCTATATCAAGACGCTTCCCGTTTCGCCGGACGCGAAGAACATCCCGCTGATCCAGGAATTGCTCAAAGAGAAATAAGCCTCCAAACGGGGCTTTCGATTCTGAGACAATTGACAACGGATACTAGAATGAATCCCGCAGGACCGTCGATCTTTGACCTAAGCCCAGCGGAGAAGCTTCAGCTTGTGGAAGATCTTTGGGACGATCTCGCTTGCACGCCGGACGCAGTTCCGGTCCATGACTGGCAGAAGCTGGAGCTAGCCCGCAGAAAGGCGAACCTGGCGAACAACCCGGCCTCGGGGCTCTCCTGGGAGCGCGTCAAACAAAGGGTCCGCCGGCCCTAAGGCCGCTGAGCTGATTCTTTCTGCGGATCTGGTCACCAGCTTCGCAAATTTATTATTCCTTTGCCGTCGTTGCCAATCCCCGATCCCTAACCCCCCATCGCCTCCAGCCACTGATATTCTCGATCCGAACGCCTCTTGACGAAGTCCCTCAGCGGCCACATGCTTTCGTTTGGCTTCGTTTTGCCAATTTGAAAAATTTGCGCCGCCGCGCGCATTATTTCCCCCACCCCCAACCAGCCTCCAACGGCCAATGGCCAACAGCGAAGAGCCAATCCCCAACAGCCAAGCCCCCATCCCCGCATGATAAAGTATGAGTGTTTCAACCCCTTACGGAGGATTCACCATGGCGAGATCCAAGAAGATTTCAGTTGACCGTCGCGGCTTCTTGAAGGGCGCCGCTGCCGGAGCTGCCGCGCTGGTGGTGAAACCCGAGGCCGCCAAGGCGCAAGAAGCGGCCGAAGCTCGTCGTCCCGCCACTCCCACTCCCCTGCCCGGCGCTAAGCAGACCGCCGCCGAGACCACGCCCCCTCCGCACGTCGACGTGTGGACCACAGACCGCCCTGGTTCCGACTTCATGGTCGACGTCATCAAGAAGTTGGGCTTCGAATATGTCGCCGCTAATCCCGGCTCCGCCTTCCGCGGCATCCACGAGTCGCTGATTAATTACGGCGGCAACAAGATGCCCGAGTTGCTCACCTGTTGCCACGAGGAATCGTCGGTCGCCATGGCTCACGGCTACTTCAAAATCGAAGGCAAGCCGATGCTGGTGATGGCGCACGGCACAGTGGGCCTGCAGCACGCATCCATGGCCATTTACAACGCTTACGCGGATCGCGTGCCGCTGTATCTTTTGCTGGGCAATATCCAGGATGGCGCATGGCGTCGCAGCGATGTGGAATGGGCGCACAGCGTGCAGGACGCCGCGTCGATGGTTCGCGATTACACCAAGTGGGATGATTCGCCGGTTTCGCTCGGCGGTTTCGCGGAGTCCGCAATTCGCGCCTACAAGATCGCGATGACGCCGCCCATGGAACCCGTGGTGATCGTAGCCGACGCCGTGCTGCAGGAAGAGCCGATCCCGGAGGCCGATCGCGGACGGTTGCAAATTCCCAAGCTGACCTTGGCATCGCCGCCCGCCGGCGATTACGGAGCCGTCAAACAAGCCGCCAAGATGCTGGTGGACGCGGAGAACCCCGTCATCGTGGCCGGTCGTGTGGCGCGCACTCCGGAAGGCATCGATCTGCTGGTCCAACTGGCGGAGACGCTGCAAGCCGGGGTCATCGACCGCCATCTCCGCATGAATTTCCCCACGGCGCATCCGCTCTACGGCGCCGGCTCGGTGGGTTCCGCGGATGTCGTGCTCGGCCTCGAGTTGCCGGACCTGTGGCAGGTGACGCACACCCAGACGCCAGTCAACCGCTTCGGCATGGAGGCCAAGCGCATCACCAAGCCCGGCGCGAAGGTGATCACCATTTTCGCGGGCGATCTTTTTGGCAAGAGCAATTATCAGGATTTCGGGCGCTACGACGAAGTGGATCTCGCCATCGCGGCGGACGCGCAGGCGACATTGCCGCTCCTGATCGAGGAATGCCGCAAGTTGATTACAGCCGACCGCAAGGCCGCCATCGCACAGCGCGGCGCCAAACTGGCTGAAGTGAGCAGGCGCAACCGCCAGAACGACATCGAACAGGCCGCCTGGGGCTGGGATGCGAGTCCCATCACTACCGCCCGCATGGCTGCGGAACTGTGGAATCAGATCAAGACCGAAGACTGGTCGCTGGTCTCCGACGTCACCTTCGTGTCCTGGTGGCCGCGCCGCCTATGGGATTTCGACAAGCCGTATCATTTCATCGGCGGACATGGCGCTTACGGCGTTGGCTACGGAGCTCCGGCGGCTGTGGGCGCCGCTCTCGCCAACAAGAAGCACGGACGCATCAGCGTCAACATCCAATGCGATGGCGATCTGAACTACGCTCCCGGCGTGCTCTGGACGGCCGCGCATCATCGCATTCCCATGCTCAACATCATGCACAACAATCGTGCCTATCATCAGGAGCTGATGTACGTGGAGGACATGGCCGCTCGCGCCAAACGCGGCGTGGAACACGCTAAGATCGGCACCGCCATCGAGGATCCGAACATCAATTACGCGCTGATGGCCAAAGCCTACGGAATGTATAGCGATGGTCCCATTGAGAATCCGAACGATCTGGGACCGGCCATTAAGCGCGCCATCGAAGTGGTGAAGAAGGGCGAGCCCGCCATGATCGACGTGATCACGCAACCGAGGTAAGGCATGAAGCTACTACTATTAGCGGCTACGCTCGCAACCACCGCGGGATTGATGGCCCAAACTCCGGCAGGGGACGCCGCCAACGGCAAAAAGCTATTCCTCAGAGACGGCTGTTATGAATGCCATGGCTACGCTGGACAGGGCGGCCGCGACGGTGCTCGCATCGCAGTCATCGGGCTCAACGCGCAAGGGCTGATCCGCTATGTTCGCGCGCCTGCCGGACAAATGCCCGCGTACACGGCCCAAGTAATTTCCGATCAGGAATTGACCGACATTCACGCCTATTTGCAAAGCTTGCCCAAGGCGAAACCCGCCAAAGATATTCCGCTGCTGAACGCAATGGAAAAGAAATAACTATTTCAAGGCAGCCAGTCCTGCGCTCGCGATCTGCTCGTCCTCCGGCGATTTAACGCCTGACACTCCGATCGCGCCCACGCATTCTCCTTCGTACACAATCGGCAGACCGCCCTGCACCGGCAGCCGGCCGGGAAACATAAGCGTCGCCGCGCGTTCCTTGGTCACGTCTTCGAGAAACTTGGTAGGCACTCTGGAGAGCGCCGCTGTCCGCGCTTTCAGCGTCGCGATCTCCGGGCTCGCGAGTGTCGCTCCGTCCATGCGCTCCAGATGCAGCAGATATCCGCCCTCATCCACCACCGCGATCGTGACCTTCCAGTTGTTCTTCACGGCTTCCAATTTGGCGGCCGTTACCATGGCATGTGCTTCCGCGGATGTTAGGCTGAATTTCTGACGCATGTTCTCCCTTATAACATCTCCCACGTCACTCGGCTGGTGGCAAGCTGTGGCGGCATTCGGCTCGGCCTTCGTCGCCGGGGCCATCAACTCGGTTGCGGGCGGCGGCACGCTGCTGACGTTTCCCACGCTGATCTGGCTGGGGCTGCCATCCATCAACGCTAACGCTACCAGCACGGTGGCCATCTGGCCCGGCACCGTCGGAACCATCTGGGGATATCGACAGGAGATGCGCACTTCCAGCCCCCGCATGCTGGCGCTCGTGTTTCCCAGTGTCGTCGGCGGCATTGGGGGCGCGCTGCTGCTCAACTACACGCCGCCCGCGGTCTTCGATGCACTGGTTCCGTTTCTGATTCTCTTCGCAACGCTGCTCTTCATGGTCCAGGAGCCCATCCAGAGGCGCTTGAAGATCTCGCATCCGGAGTCGCATAAATCCACGCGATGGCTGATGGGCGCCATGACGTTTCAGCTTTTTGTGGCGTTATATGGTGGCTATTTCGGCGCGGGCATCGGTATTCTGATGCTGGCGGCGCTCAGCGTTCTGGGCCTCACCGACATTCACCAGATGAACGGATTGAAAGCACTGCTCGGCGCCAGCATTAACGGCGTGGCCGCGCTCTACTTCATTTGGGCGCGCATGGTTTACTGGCCCGAGTTCGTGGTGATGGTGATCGGCGCCATCATCGGCGGATACGGTGGTGCGCTGATCGCGCGCAGGATTGGCGGCGCTACCGTGCGCCGCATCGTCATCATCGTCGGCCTGTCGATGGCCGCGTCCATGTTTATCAAGTTCTTCCGGGCCTACTTCAATTCCTGAAACATTCCTGGCACGCTCCACTGCTGTTGTATGCTGTTCGGCGCCCACTTGTACTCGGTCTCCATGAACTTGGCAACATCAGCCTGGCTCTTGCCTTGATGGATCATGCCGCTCACGCGAGTACGCATCTTCTCCACATTGTCGCGATAGGTCGCGAGTCCCGCCTTGTTCGTGATCGCGCCATGTCCCGGAATCACCGTGTCGAAATCCAGCTTCAACGCGTTGTCCAGCGTCTTGGTCCACTCCACCACGCTGCCGCCGCCGTTGTAATCGATCAGCGGGCTTGTACCTGCCATCAGATCGCCGGTATGAAGCACACGCAGCGCCGGGAAATAAATCACCGCGTCGCCGTTAGTGTGGCCGCGCCCCATATAAATGGCGCGCACTTGTTTCCCGCCCAGATTGACATCGGCTTCCGTCGTGAAAGTGATGCGCGCGGGGCTCACCGGAGGAGGCTGCACATTTCCTTGCTGCTTGTGTTCCACGATATTGGTTCGCGCCATCGCAGTGGAGATAATCTCCGCGGTTGGCAAAAACTGCGCGTTGCCGCCGCTGTGATCCTGATGGTAGTGCGTGTTGATGATGTACTTGATCGGCTGTGTCGTGACGCTCTTCACCCCATCCACGATGCTTTGATGATCCCGGTCGAATTTGTCGTCGATCAGAATGACGCCTTCATCGGTGACGTACACCGCGACGTTGCCTCCGTCGCCTTCAATCTCGAACAGATCGTCCTTCACTTTGTTGACAGTGAGTTTCGCGGGCGCCGGGTTCTGCGTGTATGCGAACCATGCGATCCCAAGAAACAGCGCTGCTGCGGAAATGCGCGTAAGGAGTGTGCGGCTCATGTCCGGCCACTATATCAAATTCAGCGGGGATTCAGGTTCTTCTCAAACAAGTCGAAAATGCGTTTGTATTCGTCCGCCCAGCTGGTGGATTCGACAAAGCCGTGGTTCTCCACCGGATACACCGCCAGTTGCCAATTCGTCTTGCGCAATTCGATCAGCCGCTGCACCAGCTCCGCGGTGTCTTGAAAATGCACGTTGCTATCCACCATGCCGTGGCAGATCAGGAGTGCGCCTTTGAAGCCCTGCGCGAAGTAAATCGGGGACGACCGCCGGTACGCCTCCGCGTCCGTCTGCGGCAGATTCAAAATATTCGACGTATACGGATCGTTGTAATTCGCCCAGTTCGTAACCGGTCGCAGCGCCGCGCCCGCCGCGAATACATCCGGCTCGGTGAACATCGCCATCAGCGTGATGAAGCCGCCGTAGCTGCCGCCATAAATTCCGAGCCGCTTCGGATCGGCGCCATATTGCGACACCATCCAGCGCGCGGCATCGATGTTATCGTCCAGATCCTTGCCGCCCATGTGCCGGTAAATCGCCGTTCGCCAATCGCGCCCGTATCCAGCCGACCCGCGATAATCGACGTCCGCCACCAGATAGCCGCGCTCCATCAATAGCTGATGGAACATGTACTCGCGCGCGTAGTAAGACCACATCCGGTCCACGTTCTGCAGATACCCCGCTCCGTGCACGAAGAGAACCGCCGGCCCACCCTTGCGATAATTTGCCGGCTGATAAACATGCGCCCGTACCTTCACGCCATCGCGCGCTCGAAAGCTGACGATGGGTGTGTCCAGCCAAGGATACTCGCCGAACTCGGAAGCGGGCGACGACGTCAGCTTCTTCGCCAACGCATCCGCGCGAGTTTCCTGCGCATAGAGTTCAGGCGGTTTGTTGGTGTACGAATATACGTCGGCGAACCATCCATCATCCGGCGACGGAACGAACGAGTGACCGCCGGGAAGTTTCGTCAGCCTGGTCCGCGCTCCACCCTCCGCGCTCATCTCATAGACGTTTTGCTCGCCCGGGTCTCGCTCGTTGGTTACCAGAAAGAAGCGGCTCTTGTCGTTCGACAGAACTGCGCTGTCTACTTCCCACGCCCCCGACGTCAGCGCCTTCGGCTCGCCGCCCGCGAAGGCGACGGTGTAAAGGTGCGAGAAGCCGGTTCGCTCGGATTGATAGTAGATACTCTGATCGCCTTTCATCCACCCCAGCGTCACATTCTTCGGCTCGTCCAAATCCACCAGGCCGGGCCCGCCCAACCACGCATCGTCATGATCGTGGGCAATCACGCGCGTCTTTCCCGTCTCTTCATCCAGCGCCAGAAGCCAGCGATCCTTATTGTCGACGGCGCGCGAATCCACCATCGCCTTCGTGCCGTCATCCGACCACAACGGATCGAATAATTGCACCTCGCGCTCCTTCCCGCCATCCGTCTTCTGGCCGTGCTCCACCCATTTGATGTCGCCCGTGTTGACACTGAGAATCGCCAGCTTCGCCAGGCTCTGCTTATCGCCCACCTTTTCGTAGGATTCGATGTCCTCCGTGTACCCGGATCGCGTCACCAAGCTCGGAACCACGGTACGTTTGGCGCCGGTCGCAGGCTCATGAATGCTCGCGATCACATACCTCTCGTCCGGTGTGAGCTGCAACGAAGCTACCGTCTGGCCAGCTTCGAGAATGAACGGTTTTCTCGGATGTTGACGCTTGCGTTTCGCCTCTTGCTCATCGCGCTCCGCGGTCCGCTCGCGGATGGTATCGAACAGATCCTTCTGGTCCTTCTTGAGCGCTTCCTGGCTCGCAGTGCCCTTGGCGTCGTCAGGAGCCGGTGGACTTCCCGCCGGCAGAATGTTCGTCATCTGCTCGATCGCGCCGCTATCGAGCGATACCACATAGAGATTGTTCGAGCGCGTGAATGTGACGCGTTTCTCGTCCTGCGTGAAATGCGGATTCGTCTCAGCTTCCTCAGTCTTTGTGATTTGCCGAGTCGTCCCGGTGGCAGCGTCATAAAAGAACATGTCGCCGTCGCGCGAGTAAACCACCCGCTTCTTATCGCGCGTCACAGCGCCCGTTTCGGGCGGCGCGACCTTGGCCTCGTCTTCCGTCAGCTTCCTAAGCCCCGATCCATCGCGCGCGATTACATAGGTATCCGCCGGCTTAATCCGCGGGTCGCTCGCCTGCTTCCACTGGAAATAGATTCGCTGGCCATCGCCCGACCACCGAACCCCGGAGGGCTCGTAGCCGTACAGTTCCGGCCCGCGCATGATGTTGTCGATAGTGAGAGCGAACTTTCCCGCGGATGTGGCGCGCGAAGAGAGGAGACACGCAAGTAGGAACGCAGCAGCAGTGATGAGCCAGAACCGCTTCATCCTCACATGCTAGCGCAGGTTATTTTCGAACGAAGTTCAGGGTTGCTTCAGCGTGCTGGCCGTGCGTGGAGCTCTCTTGGATCTCGAGCGTCATATGCTTGCCGTCGTCGGAGAGCGTGTGGACCCAATGCCCTTCCACCGGATCGCCATTGATCTGCGCCTTCCATTCGGTCATCAGCTTGTTCCCGTCCATGGTGGTCTTAAAAACCGCCATAAACGGGCCGATTTGGCTCTGCTGCTGCTGGCCGTCGGTGGTCAAATGCAGCTTGTTCGTCATCACGCCCAGGTAGAGCATTGGCACCACGCCGCTATCGGGCTCCTTGAAGCTGGATTCGATAGTCACTCCTGAATTGTCCTGTTTGATTTTTGTTTCCAGGCTGTTGGGCGCATCTCCGGGCCGCGGGCTATGCTTGTCCAGTACCCACTTTCCCGAGTAGCTATCCGGGTTATCTTTCGCACTCGCCAAACCCGAAGCTATGACAAACGCGATTGTAAACAAAAGTATTACCAATTTGGCCAGGCGCAAGACTCGAATCTCCTCAATGATAGGATGCCTCCGGGGGCCGAAGTAGTACACGGGTTTTTCCTGAAGAACGCGCTACAATGAAAGCTCAAGCGGATTCCAGGCGGCATCCGCAAATCCCTAGCAGGCAATTCGATTTTCAACCTTGATTACAGTCAACAACATTTCCATGCGCTTCGGCGCCCAAATTCTATTTGAAGAAGTAACCACCACGTTTCTCCCGGGACGCCGCTATGCGATCACCGGGCCCAACGGATCGGGCAAATCGACCTTCATGAAAATCCTCACCGGTGAGATTGAGCCTGAGAAAGGTTCTGTCACCCGGCCCAAGAAGATCGGCATCCTGCGCCAGGATCAGTTCGCCTTCGATGCCTATCGCGTCCTGGACGCCGTGATCATGGGAAACGCGCCGCTTTGGGATGCTCTTCAGGAGCGCGAAAAGTTCTACGCGAACGCGAACGACTGGACGGACGAAGACGGCATGCGCGTGGGCGAACTGGAGGGAATCGTCGGCGACCAAGGCGGCTATACGGCCGAAGCCGACGCAGCCACATTGCTGCAGGGGTTGGACATCGGTGAAGAGCTGCATGAACGCAAAATGTCGGAGCTGCAGGGCGGACAGAAGGTGCGTGTGCTGCTGGCGCAGGCGCTCTTCAGTAACGCCACTGTTTTGCTCTTAGACGAGCCGACCAACAACCTGGATCTCGATTCAGTCCACTGGCTGCAAAGGTACCTGCTGGCATACACCGGCTGCCTGCTCGTGATTTCGCACGACCGCCATTTTCTGAACGAAGTGTGCACCCACACCGCCGATATCGATTATCAGAGCATCATCACCTACACCGGCGCGTATGACGACATGGTGCTGGCCAAAACTCAGATCCGCGCTCGCGTGGAAGCCGGCAACGCTCAGCGTGAAAAAAAGATCGCGCAATTGAACGATTTTATCGCTCGGTTTTCGGCGGGGACCAGGTCCGCGCAAACCACCTCGCGCAAGAAAGAAGTGGAGCGGCTGCAAACCTCGGACCTCGCAAAATCGAATATTCAGCGTCCGTTTATCCGCTTTCAAAACGAGCGTCCTTCCGGGCGGCATCCACTGGAAATTAAGGGATTGTCGAAATCCTACGAAGACCTGGCCGTCGTTCGGAACTTTACCGCGTCCATCGCGCGTGGCGAAAAAATCGCGCTGCTAGGCCGCAACGGAGCGGGGAAGACCACCATGTTGCGATCGCTTCTGCGCAACGCCACCGGCTTCGTTGACGCGCCGGATCGGGACTTTCCAATCGACAGCGGAGTGGTTACCTGGGGACACGAAGTGTCGGTGGGATATTTCTCGCAGGATCACAAGGAGTCCATTCAGCCCGGTCTCACGCTGCTGGAATGGCTGCACGAGTTCCAACCCGGTGCATCGCAGCAAGAGCTGCGCGGGCTGCTCGGCCAGATGCTGTTCAGCGGAGACGATGCAACCAAGCGGACCGAAGTTCTTTCGGGCGGAGAAGCGGCGCGTGTAATTTTCTGCCGCTTAATGCTCCAGAAACCCAATTTCCTGCTGCTCGACGAGCCCACCAATCACTTGGATCTGGAAGCCATCAATGCCTTGAACATCGCGCTCCAGAAGTACGATGGAACGGTCCTGCTGGTGACGCACGATCACGATCTGGTGGATGAAGTGGCCACACGCATCTGGCATTTCGAGAATCGGGAAATCGAAGACTTCAAGGGTCCGTACGCCGAGTTCCTGGCCGAGCAGGAAGCAACCACCGCGTAGAGCCACTAAAGCTTTTGAGCTCCGTCAGCCTTGGCGAGATTGCGGTCGAACGTGCCCAAAGGAAGATGCCCAGCTTTCCGAGCCAGTTGCAGCATCAGGCAATCGGAGAAACCGAGCGCCGGTTTGGCGAGAAATAGTTCCAAGGACGCCGCGACGGTCTCTGGATCTTGTAGCGTCAAGTCCCGGTGATTGAGCAACATTTCAATTGCTTTAGCCAGGTCCTTCGAATTCAACCCATAGACTGTGTTTAGCACCCACGCCGCTTCGGCCAGCGCCAGCACGGAGACCCACGCCCCATGCTCGATAAAGGCTTCGGCGGATGTAGCTTGGCGGGAATCGTCACGAGTGATCAGGCGGACCAGGACATTTGTGTCAATCGCGCGCATAGCGCTTCCGCGTATAACGCCGGATGCCCTCTTTCATCTCATCGACACTTCGTCTTTCAGGTGTATGCGCCCCAAATAACATCCTGTGGATGTCTTCAGAGTTGAAGCGTCCCGCGCGACGGACAACAATCTGGTTGCCTTGTTCTTCCCATTCCAGGACCGACCCCGGGCCTACGCCGAGCTTTCGGCGCACGTCTGCGGGAACCGAAATCTGTCCCTGGGCCGTAAGCTTGGAACGCGCAACTGCCACAACTTTACATTACCATGGTAATGCAAAGTACGGATCGTGGTCGATTCTGACCCAATCCCCTAATCGCCGATACCGGCCCCTCCGCTATACTTGGGGCATCCGCACATGTTGTTGACCACAGCGGCTTATTTCATCTTTCTCGCCGCCGTATTCTTCGCCTATTGGTTCGCCGCGCGCTATCGTCTGGGCACGCTGGCGGTGGTGGTCTTCGCCAATTACTTTTTCTACGCCCGCTGGGATCTGGCGTATCTGGTCCTCATTCCCGCCGCTTCCACCTGCGACTTCTTGATTGGCAACGCGCTTCACAAAGAGACGCGCCCTCCAGTCCGGCGTTTGCTTGTCACGCTCAGCATTGCGCTCAATGTCGGCCTGATGGCATCTGTCAAATATCTGTCCATCCTGCCGTGGGTGCTGCCGTTGGCGCTCTCCTTCTATGGCTTTCAATCGCTGACCTACACCATAGATATCTACCGGCGCGATGCGAAGCCGGCCGACAGCTACCTGGCGTATCTTGCCTCCGCCAGCTTCTTTCCCACCACGGTGGCCGGCCCCATCACCCGCATTTCGACGTTATTGCCGCAATGGTCCAAACGCGAAATGCTGACGTCGCAGGAAGGAGGCAGGGCGCTGTTCCTGATCGGACTGGGTCTGGTGAAAAAGTTCCTGATTGCCGATTACTTGGCTGAGACTCTCGTGAATCGCGTCTTCGATCTGCCTAAGCTCTACTCCGGGGCCGAAGTGTTGGCGGGCGTCTATGGTTACGCGCTCCAGCTCTATTACGATTTCTCCGGTTACACCGACATCGCAATCGGCTCCGCGCTGGTGCTGGGCATCACGCTTCCGCGCAACTTCAATCGCCCCTACGCAGCCCAAAACATTTCTGATTTTTGGCGTCGCTGGCACATCTCATTCTCCAATTGGCTGCGGGACTACCTCTATTTCTCGCTCCCCGGCCTGCGCTCCCGCTGGAAGATTTTTGCTTATCTCAATCTGGTGATCACCATGGTGATCGGCGGCCTCTGGCACGGCGCCGGCTGGACGTTCGTGGTGTGGGGCGCCTGGCACGGGATCGGCTTAGCGGCGCACCGCGCGTGGAACGCGTTGCACGGGAATCCAAAATTGACGCTCACGCGTGGCGCGCGCATCCTGTGCGGACTTGCTACGTTTCACTTTGTTCTGATCGGCTGGATCTTCTTCCGCGCCTCCAGCGTCGGGGTTGCGCGCGACATCCTCTATCAAATCATCTCCGGCACCATCTCGTTCGCGAACATAACGCCGGCCTTCGTGCTGGTGCTGATCATCGCCGCTGCCGCTCACTTTGTTCCGGACCGTTGGTATGCGGGCGGTCTTGAGCTTTATTGCCAATTTCCTTACTACGCCCAAGCCGCGGTGATCGCCGCGCTCGCCGTGGCCATTCGATATGTGGCCGGCTCGGGGTCGGCTCCCTTCATCTATTCGCGATTCTAAGAGCATGCCGCCTCCCATGTTTCCCAAGAAGACATCGCTGGCCATCGCAACCTTGGGGGCGCTGCTGTTGCTGCTGGACTTCGCGAAACTCGCCCGGCCTTTTACGCTCTCCGAAGTCCTCGATTTTCGTCCGCACGACATCCCCAACGTTGAGCCGCTCGCGCCCATTCCGGCTACCAACCGGCCAGTCACTGCCTTTAAGCACCCGATTATCGAGCCCAATCTGATGGATCCGCACGACAATCTGCGGGCGTTTTATCTTGCGCTCTGGCGCACGGAATTGGGAGCTCCCGGCGCAATTACGCGCGTGCTGCACTATGGCGATTCGCCGGTGACTGCCGATTCCATCACCGCCGACGTGCGCTCGCTTTTGCAGCAGCACTTTGGTGACGCCGGCCACGGTTTCGTCCTCATCGCCAAACCGTGGGCCTGGTATGGACACCGCGGGGTAGAGGCACAAGGTAAAGGGTGGCGCATCAATGCGGCCACACAAGTTCGCGCCAAGGACGGATTTCATGGCCTGGGTGGCGTAAGTTTCGAAGGCGACACGGGCGCTACTTCGCACTTCGAACTCGCCGAAGATCACGCTCAAATGGAGATTCATTTCCTGCACCAGCCCGGCGGTGGCGTGCTTGCGGTGGAAGCCGGCGGGCAAAAATTGGGGGATGTGGAAACCGAAGGCCCAGACAAGCAGCCCGATTACCGAACCTTCCCATTGGCGGCGGGGGCGCGCGAGATCGATCTCTCGGTGGAGCGCGGGCCGGTTCGCCTCTTCGGCGTCAGTTTCGAAAGAAACACGCCGGGCGTGATCTACAATAGTCTTGGGCTGAACGGCGGCCAAGTGCAATCGGTGGTTCGCTATTTTGACAAGCCGCAATGGACCGCGGAGCTGCAGCACCAGCATCCCGATCTGGTGGTGATTAATTACGGCACGAACGAAAGCATTTATGCCGATTACATCGAGCGTTCTTACCCCGGCGAGTTGCGTCAGGTGATCGAGCGCGTAAAGACGGCAGTGCCGCGCGCTTCGGTGCTGATCATGAGCCCCATGGATCGCGGGCAGCGCGATGCCAACTCGCGGATCGCCACGGTTCCGACGCTGCCACGGTTGGTCGAGATCCAGCGGCAGATGGCGTCTGAGATGGGCTGCGCGTTCTTCAATACTTTTCAAGCCATGGGCGGCGAAGGAACCATGGCGCGCTGGTATGACAGCCAGCCTAGACTGGTGAGTGCCGATTTCACGCATCCGTTGCCGGCTGGCGCGCGGAAAGTCGGCGTGCTGCTGGATCAAGCGCTCGAATCCGGCTACCGGCAATTCAAAGCGCGCGAGCAACGCCCGGCGCGCGGCGCCCCCTTGTCAAAGGTGACCCGCTAGTGGGCAAGCTCGCGCTCATCTTCGCGGTCGTTCTTGTGGCTGCGCCTGCCCCAGCCGTGACGCCGGCCCCGACGAAAAAGACCACCAAGAAAAAGCCGCTCAAGAAACGGGTGCGAGTTCCCGCGGTATATGTTTCGCCCGTGGTGCGTGGCGCGGCGCTGCGCGCTATCAGTGAGCGAACCGCGCGCCCCCTCGGCGTTCTCGAAGGCGCTGGAGCACTGGTGCCATTCTTCGAGCAGCTCTCGCATCCGCCCGAGAACATGTCGCTGCACATCTTGCAGTATGGCGATTCGCACACCGCGTCCGATGATTGGGCCAACCAGATGCGTCAGGATTTCCAGGCCAAGTTCGGCTCCGGCGGCGCTGGCTACACTCTGCCCGGTCATCCGTTTCTCGGTTATCGCCGATTCGACAGCAAAGGAAATAATTCGCGCGGTTGGTATACCAGCGGAATCGTCACGCGCAAGAGCGATGGCATCGAGGGTCTGGGTGGAGTCAGTCTCACTGCCCAATCCGCGGGTGAAACGGTGACGTTGACCGTCGAGTGCGAGCAACTCGAACTGCATTATTTGCGCCAGCCCGGCGGCGGCCAGCTTGAATTTTCGGTGGACGGCTCGCCCACCACGACCATCGACACAGACGGCGAAACCGGACCCGGCGTATTTTCCCACATCGCCGCGCTCGGGCCGCATCAATATACGTTGCGCACGCTGAGCTCGGCGCCGGTGCGGTTGTTTGGATGGGTGGCGCAAAATCACTCGGGTGTCACTTATGAAACGTTGGGCATCAACGGCGCGCAGGCCGGCCTGATGCTCGATTGGAATTCTTCCATCCTTGCGCCAGAGCTCGCGAGCCGCGATCCCGCGCTGATCGTCCTGGCGTATGGAACCAACGAAGCACTCAGCCCTAAGTGGACCGCCGAAGAGTATCGCGCAGGCTTGACGGAAATCATTGAGCGGCTGCGCAGCGCGGTTCCCGTGGCGAGCATTCTCCTCATCGGTCCGCCGGATTGCGAATATCGCGCCCGCGGCCGCCGTCTTCCGTTTCCGCATCTGGATCAGGTGATCCAGATCCAGCGCGAAGTGGCTCAGGCTAACGGCTGCGCCTTTTGGGATTGGCGCGCTGCCATGGGCGGACCCGGAGCGGTGCGGCAATGGGTGCAGGCCGGCCTTGGCCAGGGTGATTACACGCATCAGACCGGCGCCGGATATCGCATGACCAGCGACCTGCTCTTTGAGGATCTAATGGCACAGTACAATCGCTTTCTCAGCGTGCGCGCCGAAGAAAGCCACAGTCAATAAGAATGGACAATAAAGAACGCATCCTGGCGATCGTACGGAAGGTGTCGAAGAACAACACGCTTCCCGACCCTGAGGAGTCGCTGTTCGACTCGGGATTCCTCGATTCGTTCGCGCTGCCGGATCTGGTGAGCGACCTCGAGCGCGAGTTCGGGATCAAGATACCCGACTCAGATTTGAATCCGCGCAAATTCGAATCCATCGCGCGCATTCAAAGCTATATCGAGAGCAGGATGTAACTGGTGGCGGCGATCCGGGGCTTGGGAGCCTATCTGCCGTCGCGCGTGGTCAGCAACGCCGAACTGGCCGCTCATTTGAATTGTGAAGCCGGCTGGATCCTCGACGTTTCGGGAATTGAGGAGCGGCGTTATGCGGCGCCCGAGGAGACCGTCGCGAGCATGGGCGTGGCCGCAGCCCAGCAAAGCCTGGAGAACGCGGGAGTCAGCGCGGGCGACCTGGGAATGATTCTGGTTTCCTCAGGTTCCTCCGAACGCCGCTTTCCTGGACCGGCATCCGCCATCGCACATGCTTTGGGCCTGGATCATGTTCCGGCGATCGACTTGCCCATCGCCAGTGCCGGCAGTTTGTTCGGGATGGCAGTGGCCGCGTCGTTATGCGGCATTCACGGCAATATCCTGGTCGTCGCCTCCGAGAAGATGTCCGCGATTGTTTCGCGCCAGCCCCTGGAGCGCGGCGTTGCGCCTCTGTTTGGGGACGGCGCGGGGGCGTGCCTGATCGGCCCTGACGACGGGCCGGTGAAGATCGTCGATTCGGTGCTCCATACCGACGGCGCCTTCGCCGAGGATCTGCGTCTCGAATTCGATGCGCCACTCGAAATGAACGGACGATCCGTCATCTTGCAGGCCTCGCGCAAGATCCCAGCCGCGATCGGCGAGTTACTGGGAAGGAAAGGAAAATCGGCATCCTCGGTACAAGTTTTCCTGATGCATCAGGCCAATCAAAACCTGATGGATCGAGTGGCCCGGGCTCTGGAAGTAGACGCCGCGCGCTTTTACTCCAACATCCGGCGCTACGGGAACACGTCGTCGGCGTCGATGCTCATCGCGGCAGCCGAATGGTGGCGCGATCCGGGGCCTAAGGAAGGCGATCTGATTTGTTTCGCTGCCTTCGGCGCCGGTTTTCACTGGGGCGCTCTGCTGGCCGAAGCTGCGAGTTGATCGTGTTAATCTCCGGATGCCCGGCGCGGCGGATTGTACGAAACAAGTGACGCGAGCGTTACTCGTATCGTGCTCCAGCGCGTGCGGACCAGGGAGAGTCCCACCATGAGCAGGATCACCGCCAAAGCCGCAATGCCGCAATACACGTTACTCAGTGATTCCTTGAAAGCTCCGAACCAGCGGCCGTATACCAGTTCGATGTGCACCCAATAGACCAGCAGCGACGTGGTGCCCAGCTGCCGTACCCAGCTCCAGGAAGCCGCGAGCGGCAGTGCAGTCCACAAGTACGCGAAGCCTATCACCAGCATCACAACGCCCAGTTTGATCACGATCAGCCCTGGGCTGTCGAGCCAAAACTCGGATTTGGGATACAGCGAGTACGGCATGTTCGAAAAGTATTGGCCCCCGATAATCAAACCGAAGCCCATGAGCCCGCCCCACTGCATCACGCGATTCATTTGGTCCGGCTTCACCAGACGCAAGATGCTGCCGATGCTAAGGCCGAAGGCGATGAACGAAGCCCAGGGAAAGAACGCGAAGTATTGATAGCTGGGGACGAAGTACGCGGTAAATTGCTGAGGAAGCCAGCGCCAGTCGATAGCGGAGACGAGGGGAGACGCGGCCGCGATGGCGACGCCCAGCCCGGCGCACAAACGGACACGCTCGGCGGTGGTGAAGATCGCCATCACAGACATCAGCAGAATGGCGAATCCCATGCAATTGAGGATGTCCACCTTGAGCAGGTCCGTCCAGGGACTTTGTCCAAATGCAAAGGCCCAGAGCTGAAAGCGAAACAGGAAGGCCAGCGTGAACAAATAACCCGCGCGCCTTAACGCCGCGCGCCAGCGGCCCATGGCATTCAAACCCTGCCGCTCGCGCCCATCCATCAGGAATGAGAGCGTGATGCCGGTGAGGACCAGGAAGATGGCGGGGCCGATTCCGCCGAAAAACTGCGAAAGCATGAACGGCCCATCGGTTCGTAGATCGGTTCGATTGAACGAATGAAACACGTGGCCTTGCAGCATCACCACCACAGCCGCGCCGCGCGCCCAATCGAGAAAGGTCAGGCGGCTGCCGGCATCGCGACTGTTTAATTGCGCTGTGGTTTCCACTTCTCTATTTACCCGGATATTCGATTTTCACGCCTGGCGGCAGTTTTAGCTGCAAAGCGTCCGTTTGCAACGGCGGATTTATCTTCAAGTCACTATAGACCACCAAACGATAATCGCGCGACGGCTCGATAATCTTCTCACGCAACGGATACGGATCGCCTTGTACGGGGATCCACAATTCAAGCTTCTGCACGTACTGCCGCGCACTGCTGTCCCTGGGAGTTAACTGCAGATGAATGGCCGCTGGACCTTTTGTGGTTTCCGTCCCTAGCACGCTCACGTCGTAGTCTTTTGCAAGTTCGCTGCCGGAAGTGCCGAAACCGATCCTTAGAAACTGATCCAGTTGTTCGCCTTGTTTTGCCAAATCATACACTTGCACGGTCTTGATCTTCGGCAAATATACCTGGACTCGGCGTTTCTCGTAAGTGATAGTTTTACGGTCCGGCGCGGTAAAATCGACCAACCCCTGAACTTCACCGGGTTGAACCTTCTTCATCGTGACGGTTCCGCTTTCTTTGTCGTCCTCGTTCAAAACGTCCGTATGCGTGACGTAAGCCACCTGGGCGGTCATGGACTTAAACTCGCTCGCGGCCTTGTCCATGCGGGCCAACACCTGCTGCACATCGTTGTCGGCTGCGGCCATCGGGACCAGAGCAGCCAGGAAGAGACACACAACAAATCCGCGCAGTCGCGTTTGCATCAATTGTTGGATACCTGAGGGAGCCTCGCGGCTACGGCGTTGTGAACGCCATGAATCCTTTAATTTCCTGTTCGGAATCGACAATCGGTTCTAAACGAACAACATGATACTTCTTGCCGGTGCGCGCTTGCAGCAGGGCGCCGGCCTTGACAGCCCGAGCGCCTTCGGGAGTATTCGAAAGCTGCTCCGCATCCATCCAAAAAACGGTGTCGCCATGTTCGGAGGGGAGCATTACGATGCTATTCGCACGCGGCTGATCGCGAAACCACTCCCGCGGCGTCAGGAAGATGAAGGCCAGAATCAGCCCCACCATCACGTCATACTGCCAGCCAGCGCGTGGATAATCCCAAAACAAAAAGCGCTTGATCCCGCTGATCGGGCTATCCATATCGCCTTCAGTTTAACATGTGCCCCGTGCGTGCCTGGGCGCTGAATGTAAGTGAATGTAAGCAGTAAGCTTAGGGAGGAGTTACTTGTACTTCCTGAGCACGGCCAGCACGCGGCCCTGGATCTGCACCGAGGCTGCATCTACAAGGATAGGTTGCATAGACGCGTTGGCGGGCTGTAAACGAATGCGTCCGCCGGGCTCATGATAAAAGCGCTTGAGCGTGGCTTCGCGGCCATCCACGAGCGCCACCACGATCTCGCCATCGTGCGCCTGCTGCGCGCGCTCCACCAACACGTAATCGCCGCTCATGATGTGATCGTCGATCATCGATTCGCCGCTCACTTGCAGTGCGAACGTATCGCCCTTGCCTGTGAAGTCGGTGAACTGCAGCGTATCTTGTCCTTCGATGGCTTCCACCGGCGTGCCGGCTGCAATGCGGCCAGCCAGCGGAATTTCGTTGGACCGCACCGATGCGCGGCCTTTGCGCCGCTCCTGAATGTATTTCGCCGACACTTCGAGCGACCGGCTTTGATTGAACAGGCGCCGCAGGTAATTGCGCGATTCGAGCGCCTGGATGTGCTTGTGAACGGTTGCGAGCGACGCCAGATGCAGCCCCTGGGCCAGTTCCTCATAGCTGGGGCTGTAGCCGTTGTCTTCAACGAAGTCCGCGATGAAGTCGAGCACTTCCTTTTGCCGCTTGGTCAAAGCCATGGAACTATTGTGAGGCGAACAAAAGGAGAAGTCAAGGCGTTATTCAGGTCAACACGCCGCGCAAGCGCAGCGCTTCATCCACCAAGGCGACCAGCTCATCCCGGGTGATGTTCAACCGGTCGTTCCCGCCCTCCGCGTCCGGGGCCCGGTCTTCGGCCACGATGGGACGGCCGGGTTCCATGCGGTTGTGGGACTTCACGCCATAACGCCCGCGTGCTTCAAACAGTTTCCCCACCTCATGTTTGGAGAGAACCTTCGGGCCGCCGAGCAGCTCGGCCACCAACGTAACCCGCGCCAGATGCTCCACGGTTTCCATCTTGAAGAACGCCTTGTAAACATCCTCGCCATAACACACCGAGCCATGATTGCCGAGCAGAATCGCGTCGTATTGCGGGATGTAGGGCAACATGCCGTCGGTGAGCGCGGGCGTGCCGGGGAGCCCGTATTCGGCAAGCGGTACGCATCCCAGGCTCACGATCACTTCCGGCAGAAGAGCCAGGTTCAGCGGCCGACCAGCCACCGCGAATCCGGTAGCCACGGGCGGATGCGCATGCACCACCGCCGACACGTCCGGGCGCATCTGATAAATGGTGAGGTGCATCGCGATCTCGGTGGTTCGCTCGCGCGCGCCATCGATCTTGTTGCCGTCCAGATCGCAGACAATGATGTCGGCGGGCGACATCATGCCCTTGCTCACGCCGGTGCAAGTGCACAGAATACGGCGGCCGTCCAGGCGCACACTGATGTTGCCATCGTTCGCCGCGACCCATCCTTTTTGATAGATCAGCTTGCCGACGTCAAGGATGTCCTGGCGATATTGTTCTTCCGTCTTGGCCATCCGGACTTTCAATTGTAGCAATCGTAGTTTCCAACTGCCGAAGGCGGGGTTTTGGGAAAAGCCCGTCGTACAATGGGTGCAGTGGACAACAGGCGGATGTGCCCGAATTGCCGGGCGTTTGTGACGACGAGCGACCGGGTCTGTCCGTATTGCCAAGCCCCCATGGGTCCGCGAGCGGTGGAGCGCCGCAATCCAGGCGAGATTTTGGGCGGATTGATCCCGCACGCGCGGTTTACAACCGTGATTATCCTGCTCATCAACACGGCGCTGTACATCGCCGAGTATGTCAGCCCGCAGGCCGGAATATCCGAGTTTGGCCGCAGTGTTCCCGCCGCATATATGGACGGGCAGTGGTGGCGCCTGGTGACGGCCGGCTTCCTGCACGGCAATATTCTTCACATCCTGATGAACTCCTGGGTGCTGTTCGATCTGGGCGCGGAAGTGGAGATGTTGTACGGCACCAGCCGGTTGATCGTCTTTTACTTCGTTTCCACGGTGACAGGTTTCTCGGCCAGCTCCCATATCGGCGGCGGACACGTTTCGGTGGGCTCGTCGGCCGGCATCTTCGGGTTGATCGGCGCAATGCTCGCGTTCGGATTCACGGACCGCTCCTCGCTCGGCATGCAGGTGAAATCGCTGTACACCCGCTGGGTGATCTACGGCCTGGTGCTGAGCTTCCTTCCCGGCGTGGATTTCTGGGCGCACGTGGGCGGGTTCGCGGGCGGATTCCTAACTGGATGGCTGGCCAGTACGCCGCGGGCGCGCCTGATGTGGAAGGAGCCGTTGTTGAAGGCGCTAGCCGGTGTGTGCATCGCACTCACGGTGGTGGCGTTCGGGATGATGTATGCCGCGATGACAGCGTCTGGCGGGTCGATCCAGTAGTTATCGCGCCATTCGGATCCCGCACAAGGTATGTTCCCCGTCGCACAGTGAGTCCCACAACCGGACACACCGCGCGGCCTCATCACTCCTCAAACACCCGTCGCGCCTTATTTTTCAGTAATATCGACATTGGAAGAGTACTTGCGAATTGAGATCAGGAGAAATCTCCCATGGCAATGGATGTACCCCGCGGTAAAGAAGTCGCTCGACGGAAACTGATTCGCCGAATTATCTACATCGTGATCCTGGTGGCGGCCATTCCGCTCATCACCTGGGGACTCTCCCGGCTGAAGCCCGCGGCGCCATCCGTGGATCGGGCGACGGTGTGGATTGACTCGGTGAAGCGGGGTCCCATGGTGCGCGACGTGCGCGGCCTGGGAACGCTGGTGGTGGAGCAATATATGTGGGTGCCGGCGGAGTTTGAGAGCCGCGTGGAAAAGATTAATTTTCTCCCCGGCGCCACGCTGCACACCAACGATGTCCTCATGGTGTTGAGCAATCACGATATGGAACTGGCGGCCAAGGACTTGGAGTGGCAGATCAAAGCGGCGGAGGCCAATTTGGTGAATCTGCGGGTGCAACTCCAGACCCAGCAACTGGCGCAGAAGGCCACCACCGAACAAGTAAAGTCCGACATGGAACAGGCGGAGTTGCAGGCCGATCGCGATTCTCAATTGACCAAGCTCGGGTTGAAGTCCGATCTCGACACCAAGCTTTCGGTGGCGAAGTATCAGGAGTTGAAGGGACGCTACGCGCTGTCGAAAGAGCAGTTGGATATCAGCGACAAATCCATCCAGGCGCAGATGGATGCGCAAAAAGTGGAAATCGAAAAATTGCAAGCGGGCTACCAGTTGAAGAAGGAACAAGTGGATCAGTTGGTCATCCGCTCGGGAACGGACGGGACGCTTACGCAGCTGGGTGCAACAGCCACGCCTCTCGAAGTGGGTATGCGTGTTGCTCCCGGAACCATTCTGGCGAAGATCGCGCAGCCCAATAAGCTGAAAGCGACCCTCAAGATCCCCGAGACGCAGGTGAAGGACGTGGCCATCGGGCAAGTGGCCTCCATCGATACGCGTAACGGAATTATTCCCGGGCACGTCTCGCGTATCGATCCGGCGGCGGTGAATGGAACCGTGGACGTGGATGTGACTCTGGAGGGTCCGCTGCCGCAGGGCGCACGGCCGGATTTGAGCGTGGACGGAACCATTACGCTCGAACGCCTGGCCGACGTGGTGTACGTGGGCCGTCCCGTGGTGGGGCAGCCGGGCGCGAAGATCACCTTATTCAAAGTGGATCCAGACAACAAAGGAGCGGAGCGCATACCGGTGTCGCTGGGGCGCAGCTCGGTGAACAACATTGAAGTGGTGGACGGATTGAAAGTGGGCGATCAGGTGATCCTGTCGGACATGTCCTCGCAGGATCAATACAACAGGATCCGTTTGAACTGAGCCGTGACCGTTAGGGAGCGGTTGGCAGGGGAAAGAGTGCTCAATGGCGATTGACGAAACAGCTTTGATCAGCATGGACGCCGTGACCAAGGTCTTCCAGACCGACGAAGTGGAGACGCACGCGCTGGCGGGCATTCATCTGCACATCAAGAAGGGTGAATATCTGGCCATCGCGGGGCCGTCGGGCTGCGGGAAGTCCACGCTGCTGGCGATCCTGGGGCTGCTCGATTCGCCCTCCGACGGCGCGTACGTGTTGAATTCCAAGCCGGTGCAAAACCTGAAACTTTCCGAGCGCGCCCGCATCCGTAACCGCGAGATTGGTTTTATTTTCCAGGCCTTCAATCTGATCGGCGATTTGACGGTGTACGAGAACGTGGAGCTTCCGCTCACTTATCGGGGAATGCCTTCCGCCGAACGCAAGAAACGGGTACACGACGCGCTGGAGCGCGTGGGCATGTCGCACCGCATCAAGCATTATCCATCTCAGCTCTCGGGCGGCCAGCAGCAGCGCGTAGCGGTGGCGCGGGCCCTGGGTGGAGATCCGTCCATCCTGCTCGCGGATGAGCCGACTGGGAACCTGGACTCAGTGAACGGCGAAGCCGTGATGGATTTGCTGCGCGAACTGCATCGCGGCGGCGCGACCATTTGCATGGTGACTCACGATCCCCGCTATGCAAGTTACGCGGACCGCACCATCCGGTTGTTTGATGGACGGATTGTGGAAGAAAGTGTGGGGGTGGCGTGATGTTTGGACGAAACGTCGATTTTTTCGCGGTATTGTTTATCGCGCTCGCGATGCTCGGCTTCGCCGAGGTGCGGTCGTGGCATCTTCAAGAAGCGTTGGATTCGATTCGCGTCGAAAATGCGATTCAGATCGAGCGCTGCCCGGTGTCCCAGCGGGTGTTCTCGAATCTCGCCTCGATCTTCAAATAGAATTCAGAATTCAGAAGCCAGAATTCAGAATTCAGAACGGCGGGCGTGGGAGTAGAAGTCGTAATTCGGGCTGGTGGGACTGATGGGGTCCGGATGCTGAATTCCGGCTTCTGAATTCTGAATTCTCGTCATAATATAGATACCTTATGAGTTCCCCCATGATAGTTCTGCGGAATGTGGAGAAGTATTTCGAGCACGGTCCCACCAAGACGTTCGTCTTGCGCCGCGTCAACGCGGAGATCAAGGATGGCGAGTTCGTTTCCATCATGGGGCCGTCGGGCGCGGGCAAGTCGACGCTGCTGCATTTGCTCGGGATGCACGATAGCTCCTGGACCGGCGAATACTATCTGGCCGATCATGCCATTCACAAGCTTTCAAAGAAAGATCGCATGGAGCTGTACAAGAAGTATTTCGGCTTCGTGTTCCAGAGCTATCATCTGCTGGATTCGCTCACGGTGTACGAGAATCTCGATATCCCGCTGTCTTATCGCAACATCAAAAAGTCTGAACGCGACAGTATCGTGTGCGACGTGTTGGACCGGTTTCAGATTGTAGGCAAGAAGGATCTCTATCCGAACCAGCTTTCGGGCGGCCAGCAGCAATTGGTGGCTATCGCGCGGGCCATCGTTGCGAGTCCCAAAGTCATCCTGGCCGATGAGCCCACCGGCAATCTGCATTCGAGCCAAGGCAAGGAGATCATGGATCTCTTCAAGCGCTTGAATGACGAGGGAACCACGATCATTCAAGTGACCCACAACGAGAAAAATGCGGAGTACGGGCACCGCATCATCAATATCGCCGATGGCTGGATTGAGCCGCAGTGACGGAACGGCCATGAAGGAGTGGCAAAGTTCCGCCGCGCCGCGCATCTTGATCGCCGACGATCAGTCGGACGTGCTGGAGGCCTTGCGCCTGCTGCTGAAGGGCGAAGGCTATCAGATTGACGCCGCCACTTCGCCTGCCGGTGTCGTGGCAGCGCTCGAAGCGCGCGACTTCGACGTGGTCATCATGGACCTCAACTACACGCGCGACACCACCTCGGGACAAGAAGGGCTGGATCTGCTTTCGCGCATTCAAGCCATCGATTCCGTGCTGCCGGTGATTGTGATGACGGCTTGGGCCACCGTGGGCCTGGCGGTGGAAGCCATGCGCGGCGGCGCGCGCGACTTCGTCCAGAAGCCCTGGGAAAACGAGCGGCTGCTCAGCATCGTCAAGACGCAGATCGATCTGAGCAACGCCATCCGCAGGGGCATGCGCCTGGAAGCCGAGAACCGGCTGCTGCGCGCGGAAGGCGTTCCGTCGCTCATTGCGGATTCGCAAGCCATGCAGCCGGTGCTCCAGATGATTTCGCGCGTCGGACCGTCGGACGCGAACGTGCTCATCACCGGCGAACCCGGGACGGGCAAGGAAGTGGTGGCCAAGACGCTGTTCGCAATTTCGCCGCGCAGCGCCAAACCCATGGTGACAGTGAATGCCGGCGGGCTGGCCGAAGGAGTTTTCGAAAGCGAACTGTTCGGGCACGTGAAGGGCGCGTTCACCGACGCCAAGACCGATCGCGTGGGGCGCTTCGAGCTGGCCGATAGCGGCACGCTGTTTCTGGACGAGATCGCGAACGTCCCCATGAATTTGCAGGCCAAGATGCTGCGCGTGCTGGAAGTGGGCGAGATGGAGCGGGTGGGATCGTCGAAGACCAAGCGCGTGGATGTGCGCGTCATCTCGGCTACCAACGCGCACCTGGACGAAGAAGTAAATTCCGGGCGATTCCGGCAGGACCTGCTGTTCCGGCTCAACACCATCGAAATTCATCTGCCGCCGCTGCGCGAAAGACGCGAAGACATTCCCGTGCTTGGGGCGCATTTTCTGGCCGCGCATGCGCAGCGCTATCGGAAGCGTATCGGAGGGTTCGATCGCGCCGCGTTGCAGTTGATGCTGGAGCATCCCTGGCAGGGCAACGTGCGCGAGCTGAATCATGTGATCGAGCGCGCCGTGTTGATGGCGCAAGACACTCAGATCAAGCCGGCCGATTTGGCGCTGCGCTCGGGACGCGATGTCAGTCCTCGGCTCGAAGATATGAGCATCGAGGAAGTGGAAGCCTTCCTCATCAAGAAAGCTCTGGCGCGCTACAACGGAAACGTGAGCCACGCCGCCAACGCCTTGGGACTGAGCCGCAGCGCGCTTTACCGCCGTCTCCAACGCTACGGGTTATGATCGCTTCGTGAAGCTTCACAGCCCCCGCCTGGTTCACGAGCAGCGTATTCTCGTCATGGCGCTGGTGGCTGGGTTGCCCGGGGTAATCACGTCGATGCTGGTGCTGTGGCTGGGCGATTACACGCCCCGTGTGCAGTGGACGCTGACGGCGGTGATCGGCGGAATCTGGCTGGGGTTTTGCTTCGCCCTGCGCGAGCGCGTGGCGTCGCCCTTGCGAACACTCGCCAATCTTCTGGAAGCCATGCGTGAAGGCGATTATTCCATCCGCGCGCGGCATTCGAAAAGCGGCGATGCGATGGGCGAAGTGATGCAGCAGGTGAACGCCATGAGCTCCACCCTGCGCGCTCAGCGCCTGGGCGCCATGGAAGCCACCACACTGCTGCGCAAGGTGATGGAGGAGATCGATGTCGCCGTATTCGCCTTTGACGGCGAGCACCGGCTACGCCTGGTGAATCGAGCCGGTGAGCGGCTGATGAATGAGCCGGCCGTGCGCCTGCTGGATCAATCGGCGGAGCTGTTGGGATTGAACCAATACCTGGAAGGCGAAGCGCAGCGCACCGAGCAGCGGACATTTCCCGGCGGGACTGCGCGCTGGGGCGTCAGCCGCAGTTTGTTTCGCGAAGGAGGGCTGCCGCACCAACTGGTGGTAGTGACGGACTTAACGCGCCCGTTGCGTGAAGAAGAGCTGAAGGCCTGGCAGCGGCTGGTCCGGGTTTTGGGACATGAGTTGAACAATTCCCTGACGCCCATCAAATCGATTGCGGGAAGCCTGGAAAGCATATTGGCGCGCCAGCCCCGGCCGGAAGATTGGGAAACCGACACTCGCAGGGGGCTGGCTGTGATCGCCGCGCGCAGCGAAGCTTTAAGCCGCTTTATGAGCGCTTATGCCACGCTCGCCAAGCTGCCACAGCCCAAGATCATGCCGGTGGGCGTGGCGGAACTGGTTCGGCGCGTGGCGAGGCTCGAGACGCGCATTACTCCGCAGGTTGTGCCTGGACCGGAAATCGTAATCCAGGCGGATGCCGATCAGTTGGAACAATTATTGATTAATGTGATTCGGAACGCCGCCGATGCGTCGCTCGAAACCGGGGGCGGCGTGCGCGTGGGTTGGGAACGGCAGGACTCCAAGCTGACCGTGTGGGTGCGTGATGAGGGACAGGGATTGCCGAACACCGCCAATCTGTTCGTGCCGTTCTTCACCACCAAGCCGAACGGATCGGGAATCGGGCTGGTGCTCAGCCGTCAGATCGCTGAGGCGCATGGCGGAGTGCTCACCTTGCAGAACGCGGGGGAGGGTCCGGGGTGCGAGGCGCGGCTGGTTTTACCGCTGACGTGACGTCTCCCGGTACCATGAATCAGGGTAGCCATGCCACGAGAGACGATTAGCTTCCGTATGGATTCTGAAAAAAAAGAAGCGCTGGACGCAGTCGCCTCCGCGCTCGACCGGGACCGGAGCAACGTCATTAATGAAGCCATCAAGGCGTATCTCGATGTTCACCGCTGGCAACTGGGCCACATTCGCGAGGGGCTGCGGCAAGCGGATGCCGGGGAATTTGCCACGGAAGCTGAAATGAAGGCTACCTTCTCCCGGTCCCCAATGAACGCCGGCGCGCGCCGGTAAAGCCTCTACTCTCCGCGTGCGCCCTTGGACTGGCCCAGGAATCGGCTTTCATCGGCGGCCATTTTTCGTTTTTCAGCTATTTTTTTGCGAACCTAACCCCTTCCGCCAACGTACGTCTATCAGAGCTGAGCACCGGATGTTTCGGTTGCTCGGGAAGGAGACGGTGTGGATTCAGATACGACACTGATTAGCCTCAAGAGCGTGACTAAGGTATTTAGCACGGACGAGGTGGAGACTCACGCGCTGGCAGGAATCGAGTTGAACGTTCGTAAGGGCGAGTACATATCCATCTCCGGGCCGTCCGGCTGCGGGAAGTCGACGCTGCTGGCCATTCTCGGTCTGCTCGACACGCCGTCCGACGGCAGTTACGTGCTGAACGACACGCGTGTGGATCAGATGAAGCTTTCGCAGCGCGCGCGTGTGCGTAACCGCGAAATCGGATTCATTTTCCAGGCTTTTAATCTAATTGGCGATCTGACCGTCTATGAGAACGTCGAATTGCCGCTCACCTATCGCAATATGCCGTCCTCGGAGCGCAAGACGCTGGTGAAGGATGCGCTGGAGCGGGTGGGCATGTCGCATCGCATTAAACATTATCCGTCGCAGCTTTCCGGCGGCCAACAACAGCGCGTGGCCGTGGCGCGGGCACTGGCCGGACGTCCCTCCATCCTGTTGGCCGATGAGCCAACCGGCAATCTGGATTCCGTCAATGGCGAACAAGTGATGGGCTTGTTGAGCGAATTGCACCAGGAAGGCGCCACGATTTGCATGGTGACGCACGATCCGCGCTACGCGCGCTGTGCGGACCGCACCATCACGCTGTTCGACGGCCGGATTGTCGAGGAGCATGTGCAGAACGCCGCGGCGCAGGCTTAAGGCTCAATGGGTGCCAGGCGCGGGCGGAATCGACAACGGAGGAATCGGTGAATGAGATCCCCGCACAAACTCGAACCAGGCAGGCACCGTCACGGGTTTTCCGTCGACCATTCCCGGCCGAAATCGCCAGCCTCCGCTCGCGGCTGTCAGTAGCTCGCTCTCCCATTTCGCATTCGACGATTTCACAGCGCGGATGTTGACCGGCACGCCTTTGGCTGAGATCTCGAACGCAATGGTTACGGATGCGTTTTCCTCTACGTCAACGGTCGGCGGGAATTTCGCGCGCATGAGAGTGGGGCGCGTTGCGAGTTCGGCCGGCGGCCGGAAAACCGCGCGCACCACATGCCAGTCCCATAAAGTGCGCTCGGGGCGGAAGAAGACCTCCAGGTTCACCTGCACCGCAACGGGGTTTCCATCCCGTGTCCCGGGTTTGAATTGCCACGCGCGCACATTCTCAACGGCCTTTTCATCCAAACCCAGGCCTAGCGCGCGAGCCACGTGAATGTCGCGCGGTTGGCCATCGGCTCCCACCACCACCGACAACAAAACGCTGCCTTCGAGCTTTGCGATGCGAGCTTCTTCGCTGTACTCCGGCTTCGCTTTCGCCACCACAAATGGCGCCGTCACGTCCGGCCCGGGACGGAAGACGGGAGGCTGCGCCGCGGCGCCCAGGCCCAGCAGAAACAGGAATCCACGAGCGATGTCGGCGGCGTCCAAGTCCTTTTATAACTCAGGCAGCCGGAAAACGGCTGCAGCGGTTTGTTCTATGACTAGAAGCGCGATGCCGAGGACAACATGAGTGGCGATTCCGTACCGTGGGCTCTGCCGCTCTCGCGTTTTGGAAATAGCGATCGCGAGGCTACAACTCTGTTTCGAGAGCTGCGGAAACCTTTGCTTCGATATCTGGTGTGCCTGGGGCTCTCCTCCGATGAAGCGCAGGACGTGGCGCAGGACGCCTTCCTGAACCTGCATCGCCACTTGTCGGCGGGCGGATCGCAGGAGAACATTCGCAGCTGGCTGTTTCGTGTAGCGCACAATCAGGCGCGCAACCGGCAGACCAGTTATGACCGGCGATTCAGCACGCCGCTCAATGTCGGCCACGCCTCCGAATCGATACTGGATGAAACGACGCCCGAGCGGGTGCTGCTGGAAAAGGAAAAATACCAGCGTCTCGGCAATGCGATGCGGATGCTTTCCGACGTGGAGCGCGATTGCCTGCTGTTGCGCGCGAGCGGGTTGCGGTACCGCGAAATCGGAGAGGTGCTCGGGATAGCAACTTCGACGGTTGCCGATGTGGTGGAACGCGCGGTGAAGAAACTGGCGGAGAAATGCAATGTGTGAATATTCGGGGCGGTTGATCGCGTGGCTGGATCGCGAACTGGGGGACCAGGAAGCGACGAACGTGGAATGGCACGTGGGGCAGTGCGCCGAATGCCAGTGCGCGGTGAACGCATATCAACAGGTGAGTGGGGCCTTCCTGCTCTGCTACGAAGCCACAATGACCGTGAAGAAGGCCCGCAATAGGCCTCTGTGGGCCTTGGGCGGCGTGGCTGCAGCCGCGGCGATCCTGGCGGCATTCCTTCTGACCCCACCGCGGACGGAAAAGCTTGCGGTCCATCTCCCGTCCCCGCCGCACGCACCACCCATGGCATTCGAACTTCCGCCCGCGCCAGTGGCCCGAGTCCGCTCACTGCGCAGGCCAGACCCAGTGCCAGTTCGGTCTCAGTGGATCGCCATCGAGCCAACTGTGGAAGTAGCATTGCCCGCGGACGCGCTGTTTCCGCCCGGCGCGGTACCGGCAGGTTTCAGTTTTATCGCGGACTTTCGTCCGTAGGAGTAATCTTCAGAGGAGACCATTTATGCAACGATCACTGACTCTAGTTTTGCTCGCCTCACTGTTGGCAGCTTGCTCCGCGTTCGCGCAGCCGGAGACCAATCATGTCTTCATTAGCTCCGGCGGCGTAGCAGGCGGATTCCAAAGGATGTCCGCTGCTCCGGTGCAAGGCGCGCCTTACTCCGCCACCATCACCAATGAATCCGTCCAGACGCTCGCGGACGGCAACCGGATCGTCCAAAGCAGCACGGGAACTACGGCGCGGGATTCGGTGGGACGCACGCGCCAGGATGCGCCCTTGCCGCCGATCGGCAACATGTTGCCGGCCGATGCGCCGCATCTGGTTTTCCTGCAGGACCCGGTGGCGCAGGCGTCTTACACCTTGAACTTGACGGACAAGACCGCGACCAAGGGCCCGTCTTTTGTTTCATCGGCTGTTTCCATCGCCAACGCCGCGAGCACTTCGGCGGTTTTCATCAGCGGCGCTGCGGTACCCGCTACCACCGTGCATATGCAGCCTCAGGTGATCGGCATACAACAAAGGGCGATGATCGCCGATGAGCCAGGAGAAGTGAAGACTGAAGATCTTGGATCGAAGGCCATGGAAGGCGTCACCGTCACCGGTACGCGCACCACTCGCGCCATTCCGGCGGGCCAAATCGGCAACGAGCGGCCGCTCAGCATCGTCACCGAGGTTTGGACATCGCCGGAACTGAAGACCGTCATTTACAGCAAACGCAGCGATCCGCGCATGGGCGATCAAACCTTTGAGCTCACGAACATCGTTCGCGCGGAGCCCGATCCGGCGTTATTTGCCGTTCCTTCGGACTTCAAGATCCAGGATTCGCCTGGGCCAATTCTGTACAAGACATCGGTCGGCCCTGGGTTGCCCTAAAACGTTGCCCTAGAACGTTGCCCTAGAACGTTGCCCTAGAACATGGTGCGCGAGTAAACACCGTTTCCCGATTCGGGCGAGGTGAGGTAACACTCAGCCGCGTAAGTGACCTCGCCCGGCTTCAAACTCGACGCGAAGTTGTCGGCGCGCGCCGACAGATCGTTGATCCAATCGCGAACTTTTCCGCTCGCGGGATCGAGACTGGCAGGCGTCCCAAACGAACTGGGCCGTAACTGCCGATTGCCCAGAACATAGCGTTCTGTGACGACGGGGTATCCTTTGTTGCTGCACTTTTCGGCATCATCGGACGGGCAATCTGAAGGGTGAACCACGCGGATTTTGCTGAGGATCAGAACGGCCCTCCCCCCGTGGATATCAATGCCGATGCCCTCCGCCACACTCAATGCGATGTTCTGGTTAGCGCCTTGCGAAAAATCGAGACCCTGCGCATACATGCTTCCCACGTCGTGGCTGATCTGGTAGGCATGATCGCTCCGGTTGGCATTGTTGGTCACCGACACAATGCCAATCGAAAGAGGAATCAAGAAGATCGCACCCAACACGTAGAGCCGGAGTAACGTGGTGCCAGGGGTTTTCAAGCGTCTCGGCATGGGTGAAGTTCTACCTTAAGCGATGTGCGAGGCACTTTCCAGACCGTCTAGCCGCCAATTTCCGGCGGATTCTGACTTAGTACTTTCCGAAAGATTAGTTTCACCTCAGTCAATCGCTACCTATGCCTCCCCGTACCACGACGCGAGAAGTCACAAACCGGCCAGGCCCGATAGAAGCGTAGGTCGTGAGTCCATTTGAAACGGACCCACCACCGAAACGTAGCCGGCTTTCAGCGACACTTGCCGCACCGTTTAACTAGCGCGCCGGTTGCGGCTTGGGACTGCCGCTAAGACTGGCATTGGCAACCGAGGAGCCAGGTCCGGATTGCACGCTCAGCGGAATGTCCAAGAACTTGTTTCCGGACTGGCTGCTACCGGCGGCCACGAACCAAATGCCGATGGGCGCTTCGATAAACTTGTTATTGACCACCGAATTGCCGGCTGTATCCACGTACACACTGGATTCGCTGCTGTTCATGATGGTGTTCGAACTGACGGTGTTGCCAGTACCGGGGCTGGAACCGTCGGTGTCGATATCAATACCGTCGAATACGAGGGTGTTTGATATAACGTTGCTGCTGATGCTGCCGCCGTTTACCGAGATATACACCACCGCGCCCTGCGTGCTGCTGACGTTATTGCTGCGAGTGACGATGGCCCCGGAAGAATCATATAGCAGAATTCCCGTAGCGGACCCTGGGCAGTTGGCCACAGTGGAGCACGGGCTGTAGGATACGTTACTGACGGTATTTCCGGTGATGCTCCCCGTAGCCCCAAATCCTATCTGGATGCCATTCTGCGCGATGTTGGGCGTGGGGCCGACGCCCGTCACGATGTTTTCCTCGGCCGTGAGGGTAGTGCCTGTTTCATTACCCACGATACCCGTCTTCTGGAAATCATGGACGCTGTTTAGGGCTGCGATGACTGTCGAGGCGCCGCCTGAACCATCCGTCTGAGCGAAGATGCCAATACCAGCCTGACAGCCCTGGAGCCCGGGTCCCAACTCGAAGTTTTTCACGGCGTTATAAGCCGCTGTGCCCGAGGCGTTCTGGTAGTAGATACCGATGGGATTCGGCAGACAGCCGCTAATACCGTTCAGCGAGCCGTCGACGATCAGGCCGTAAATAATCACGCCGGTGGTCCCTGGAGTCACCCAAATGGCGGCGGCAATGGGACTGAATGGTGAAATTAAACTGGCCGTATTGGCCACCAGCGGGTTGGGCTGAATTTCCGCTCCCGGCCGCCCCGCCAGCGTTATGGCCTTCGAAATGACCACTTGCTCGTTGAACGGCACGCCCGTGTTGCAGACAACCACGGTGTCATTTGGCGCCGACGCGCTGATGGCGGCTTGGATGGTGCTGTACGTTGCCGCGCATCCTACGATGACGCCTGCATTGCTGACGGCTCTAGTGGTCCCCCAGGTGGATGCCGGGAGCGCCAGTAACACAAAAGCCTGAATCAAATGCTTTTTCGTATACATTGTTTCCTCCTCTTCGACTTGGAATATAGTCCTTATTCGCAACCAATCACTCGCATCATTCGCGACCAATCACTCGCATCAGGGAAATCAGGAAAATTGAGCCAGGAGTTCCATTTTTGGCCCTCGAGGAAAGACGAGACGGCCTCAAAGCTTCCCTCTTGGAGGCGCTGACCGATTAAAGCATTTACGCGGAACCGTGCCTGTGCAATATTGCACTGTTTACGACGCCGATATGCTTGCTTGGTTTCTCTCTCAGGGGAAAAGTATCAGACGGGTATAAATAGAGTCCCGAGGCGCGAATGCAAACTCATCATCGGGCCGGTGAATGGTTTCAGCGCCGTGCATCGTTCCGCCAGTCCCCAGCATCCAAAGGATGCTGACATCCGAGCGCCGGGCCAAGGTCCATGGAGCCTCGAATGTTATCCTGAAAATAAATGACTTATGACCTGATTGTGATTGGGAGCGGCCCCGGTGGCTACTCCGCGGCGGTTCGCGCCGGCCAGTACGGCCTGAAGGCTGCCATCGTCGAAAAAGACCCCAAACTCGGTGGCACCTGCCTCCACGTGGGCTGCATCCCCACCAAGGCGCTGCTCCATACGGCCGACCTCTGGGAGCACTTCGTGAACCCCGGCGACGAGGGCATCGCGTGCGAAAATCCGAAGCTCGATTATCCCAAGGTGCTCGATCGCAAAAACAAGATCGTCTCGAAGCACGCCAAAGGCGTCGAGTTCCTGATGAAGAAGAACAAGGTGGATTGGGTGAAGGGCTATGGGACCATCCTTCCGCGCTCAGGAGCGGGCCCGCTGCAGGTGGAAGTGAAGTCGGAAACGGGCGTCCAAACACTCGAGACCAAGAACGTCATTATCGCTACCGGCTCGGAAGCGCGTATGCTTCCCGGACTGGAGCCCGACCCCAAAGCCATTCTGACCAACATCGAGATTCTGGACCTTCCCGTGATCCCCAAGACCATGCTGATTATTGGCGCGGGTGCGGTGGGCGTGGAGTTTGCATCCATATTCAATCGGTTCGGGACCAAGGTCACGGTGCTCGAAATGTTGCCGCGTCTGGTGCCGGTGGAAGACGAAGAAGTTTCCAAAGAACTGGAGCGTTATTTCAAGAAGACCGGCATCCGTTGCGAAACCGGCGCCAAGGCCGAGAACATCACGCGCACCGAGAACGGTGTCAGATTGTGCGCCGCGCTCTCCAACGGAAAGCGCGAGGATATGGAAGCGGAGACGTTGCTGGTGGCCGTGGGCCGCAAGCCAAATACGGAAAACATCGGTCTCGACAAGTTGAAGGTGGAGCTGGATCGCGGATTCATCAAGGTGGATGCGAATCAGCTCACGGGCGAGCCGGGCGTCTATGCCATTGGCGATGTGGTGGCTGGAACTCCGCAACTGGCGCATGTTGCCACCATGGAAGGCATGATAGCCGTGGCCCACATGGCGGGCAAACCTTCTAAGCCTATCAATCGCAATCGCATTCCGGGATGCACTTACACCGAGCCCGGCATCGGCAGCGTCGGCCTTACCGAGGCGCAGGCGCGCGCGCAGGGCTACGCGGTGAAGGTAGGCAAGTTCCCATTCGTCGCCAACAGTAAGGCGACCATCCTGGGGCACCACGATGGTTTTGTGAAGGTAGTGGCTGAGGAGAAATACGGCGAGATCCTGGGCGTTCACATCATCGGACCGGAAGCGTACGAGCTGATCGCCGAAGCCGTCCTGGCGATGGAAGCCGAAGCGACGGTTGAGACGCTGATGGGCACCATCCACGCGCATCCCACGTTGTACGAAGCCATGGGCGAGGCGTTCAACAACGTCTACGGGCTCACGATCAATGCCTGAAGTGCGCGGGCTTCATGTTACAGATCTTGGGCGCATGCGCTATGGGGATGCGCTTGTGGTACAGAACGACGCCGTCGAACAGCGCAAGCGCGGATTGATTCCCGATCAGCTCCTGTTCGTCGAACATCCCCACGTCATCACCCAGGGGCGCAACGGCCACGCCGAAAACTTGCTGGCGAGCGAGGAAGCGCTGCGCAGCGCCGGAATCGAGTTCTATCCCACCAATCGCGGTGGCGACGTAACCTATCACGGTCCCGGTCAGATCGTCGGCTATCCGATCGTGGATTTGCGAGAATGGAAGCGCGACGTAGTCGCCTATGTTCGAGCTATTGAACAAGCGATTATCGAGGCGCTTGCGGAGTTCAGTATTGCAGCCGGGCGAATTCCGGGTTGCACCGGTGTGTGGGTGGATGGCAGGAAGGTGGCCGCAATCGGAGTGCATATCAGCCGCTGGGTCACTTCGCACGGTTTTGCGTTGAATCATACTACCGATCTACGATACTTTCAGTACATCGTTCCCTGTGGGCTAACGAAGCCGGTGACTTCCATGCAGGAACTGGGGTCGGGCGCGAGCCGCGAACAAGTGCTGGCCGCGTTATCTACCAGCTTGGCCAGGCAGTTTCAACCGAGCCACGACCGACAAGATGCGGGCTTTTCTTATACGGAGACATATTCATGACTGACGTAGTAATGCCTCAAATGGGCGAGAGTATCGTGGAGGGCACCCTGACCAAATGGCTGAAGAAGGCCGGGGAGCACGTGGATCGCGATGAGCCGTTGTTTGAAATCTCCACCGACAAGGTGGACACCGAGATTCCATCGCCCGCCGCCGGTGTTTTGAGAGAAGTGCTGGTGGAAGAGGGCAAGACCGTGTCCATCAGCACGGTAGTAGGCCGGATTGACGAAGGCGCTGGAAATGGGGCGTCGGCTCCAGCCGCAGCCGCTAGTGTCGCTCCGCCGCCGGCCGCTCCCAAGCCCACACCGGGACCGCCTGTCGCGGCGCCTGCACCCAAAGCCCCAGCGCCTCCAGCTCCGCAGCCCGCGCCTTTGCCACAACCCGTGTCACACTCCGCGGGTCCGTATCCGATTCCAGTGGAAGAGCCCGCACCGCCCATGGAAGCTGAATCGCCCGCTGGTCCCTTGTCGCCGCTGGTTCGCAAGATGGCGCGCGAGTACGGTATCGATCTGCGTCAGGTGCGGGGCAGCGGAGCAGGTGGACGCATCACTAAGCAGGATCTGGATGCGTATATGTCGGCGCAAGGCGCGCGGACTATGGCGCAATCGTCAGCTCCGGCTACCGCGGCCACTACCACCCCGGCAGTTTATACTCCGCCCGCCCCGCCCGCCGCTCCTCCCGCGCCCATGCCCCGTGCGGAAGCTCCCCGGGCCCGCGTGGAACCGATGAGCGTGATGCGGCAGCGCATCGCCGAACACATGGTGATGAGCAAACGCATTTCGGCGCACGTCACCACGGTGCACAAAACCGATATGACGAAGATCGCGAAGATGCGCGAGCGCAACAAAGCCGAGTTTCAACAACGCTACGGCTACTCGCTCACCTTCCTGCCTTTCGTCGCCAAAGCGGCCGCCGAAGCCATCCGCCATTTTCCCATCCTGAACGCTTCTATCGAAGGCACCAACATCGTCTATCACAACGAAATCAATATCGGGATCGCAGTGGCGCTCGAGAATGGCTTGATTGTGCCTGTGATTCGCAACGCCGACGAGAAGAATGTCGTAGGACTGCAGCGCTCCATCGTGGATTTGTCGACGCGCGCACGCTCCCGCCAGCTCAAGCCCGATGAAGTGCAGGGCGGAACGTTCTCCATAACCAATTTCGGCAGCTTCGGCAGTGTTTTCGCGACGCCGGTAATCAACCAGCCGCAGGTAGCCATCCTGGGCGTCGGCGCGGTGGAAAAAATGCCTGTGGTCATCGACGACGCCATCGCGATTCGCTCTATCGCCTATCTCGCGCTGACGTTCGATCATCGCCTGATCGACGGCGCTCTCGCGGACCAATTCACGGGAAAGGTGAAGTCGATTCTCGAGAACTGGGCGGAGGAGGTCTTGTGACCTCGGACGAGATTTTTATCAAGTTCTCGGCCGACAAACTGGAACAACTGCACGGCCGCATTCAGGATTGTCTCGGGCGCCTGACGCCGGAGCAGATCTGGACCCGCAATTCAGCGAACGAGAACGCGGTCGGTAATCTGGTGCTGCATCTTTCCGGGAACGTGCGCCAGTGGATTGGTTCTGGCGTGGCCGGCCTAGCCGACCATCGCGAACGCGATGCCGAGTTCGATGCGCGTGGCGGCAAAGAGACTGCGGAGTTGTCCGAACTTCTGAGCACCAGGGTCGCCGAAGTGACGGCAATTATCCGCGCTGTCCCTGCCGCTCGCCTAACTGAACGAATCACGCCGCAGGGCCACGATGTCACGGTATTGGAAGCGATCGCGCATGTTGTCGAGCACTTCGCGATGCATACCGGCCAGGTCATTTTTTTGACTAAGATGCTGACTGGCCAGGATCTCGGCTATTATCGACATCTTCGAGGCTCCGGCCGGGCAGCCGGAGCAAACATGCCGTAAGGCTCTTGACGAGCCCATACAAGTATGGCAAAATTATACATATGAACGCCATGACGAAGAAGACGCTCAACATCGACAGCGCGCTCTTCGAACAGGCCAAAGCCGCCTGCGGGGCTACAACCGATACTGAAACCGTTCGGCTGGGGCTCGAAGCGCTTGTGCGGCACGCTGCATACCAGCGGCTGAAGGCCCTGATAGGGTCCGAGCCGGATGCGCAGGATGTGCCACGAAGGCGTGAAGAGCCGTCGGCGAAACACCACGTCGCTTAAAATGGTCCTGCCCCATGGTCCTAGTGGATACGTCGGTCTGGATACGGGCCCTTTCCAATCGCGCGCCGTTCGCGGAGGAATTGGCCCGTCTGCTGGATCTGGATGAAGTGGCCGGTCACGATCTGGTCTACGGCGAACTCTTGATCGGGGACCGAGGAGGCCGCAAGAAACTCCTGACCGCTTATGAGCACATGTCTCAAGCCACCACCGTTCCACATCCAGAGGTGGTCGCGTTTGTGAGAGCCCGAGGCGTGCACGGCCGGGGCGCCGGCTGGATCGATATTCATCTGTTAGCGTCTTCCATTGTGGATGGAATGAAGCTGTGGACCGCGGATCCGCGATTATCGGCGATGGCCGACGAATTCGGCGTGGCCTACCGGTAACACGCCATGCATTTCGGCGTTTTCCATTTTGACGTTTTCCGCTGGATCGACGGCTTGTGGATCACGTTCATCGTGATCTGGCTGCTGGGCGCCATGCGGGTCAAGCGCGCGGCACGCAGGATTTCCGGTCAGGCGCGCATGCTGCAAATATTGCTGGCCACTGCCGGCGCCGTCTTCCTGTTTGATCCCAGCCTCGGAATTGGCTTCCTGGCTTGGCGCTTCCTGCCGGAGAACGCCATAGTGGCCTATCTCGGCCTCGCGATGACCGCTGGCGGCCTTGCATTTGCGGTCTGGGCACGTTTCATCCTGGGACAAAACTGGAGCGGCCAGATTACTTTGAAGGAAGGGCATGAGTTGATCCTGCGCGGCCCTTACGCTCTGGTTCGCCATCCTATTTACTCCGGGATTTTGCTGGGTCTGCTGGGCACCGCCTGCTGCGTGGACCAAGTCCGAGGATTGATCGGTTTCGGCCTCTTCCTGGCTGGCTGGTGGCTGAAGGCCCGCGTCGAAGAGGCCCTGATGATCGAGCAATTCGGCGATCAATATCGTCGCTATCAACGCGAAGTGAAAGCACTGATCCCTTTTGTTGTTTGACTGTTGTTCAACTGTTGTTTGACTAGGGCGCAGCGCAAACGAAATTCGCAGCGTCATCCGTACTGCCCGATCCTTTGTAATGCGCGGTTTGTGGATAAGGACACAACGGACGCGTGCGATCCACCACGCCCTTTGGTCTTGTGCGCCGCCGGAATGCGATCGGGCGCTTGGTTAGTTTCCACCCACGAGGCCAGCGTGCCAATGGCATCGAAATCATCCGTCCCGTCGCCGCCCCGGCAGTGGCCCATGCCGGGCACCATGAACAGACGAATCGAATCGGCCGCCTTCGATTTTCCGCCCATCGTGTCCTCGACGCTGGTGAAATAGTTCACGCTGTTCTCGGGAGCGATGCCCGGGTCGGCCCAGCCGTGATACATCAGCAGCTTTCCCCCGTGACTGAAAAACGGCTTCAGATTGGGATCGATCGAATTCATGGTGGGACCAAGCTCCTTATCCGCGATAGGTATGTCGCGCGTCGGATCGAACTTCAGATAGTCCCAATTCGGATCGTGGAACACGAGATACTTATACGTCTCTGCCGCCAGCTCCATGGGTTTCGGTCCTGAGAGCGTGGCCCATCCGGGTTCGCTGCCGCGCTCCAGGCCCGGAAAAATCGCGGTGCCCGGGCCTGCATAAATGTTTCGCGCCACTTCCACCTGTGCGGCGGTGAGGCATTCGTCGTTATCCGAGCTATTGCAAAGGAGCGCCTGCGGATCGAAGTGGCAGCGGCGCGGATCTTCCAGCACTCCGTCTTTCACTCCATCCAGCGCATCGCAAGCTTGGAGCACGGCGTTGTGGATGAGCGGATATTTGGCCGGTGGGATGTGCCCATTACTCTGGTTAGTGATCTCGGTGGTCCAGACCTGCGCGCCTTGCAGGTGCGATGGGTAATTCGCGGCTGCTCCGGCAATGATGCCATCATAATCGGCCGGATATCTTTGTGCCTCTGCCAGCGCCTGACGCCCGCCGGTGGAACAGCCGTTGAAGTACGAGCGCACCGCAGCCTGGTCGTAATACGCGCTGGTGATCGTTTTAGCTGCAAGCGTCATTTCATGGACTGCGCGATACGCGAAGTCAATCAGTTTTTCCGGATGCCCGACCACGAAGGCCGCCGTGGTCTCCTTGTGGCCGGTATCGGTGCTGGCGGCGGCATAACCGAGGCTGACAGCGGAAGCCAGATCGCGATAGCTGATGCTACCAGCCCATGCTCCGTTGCCTACCGACTCCAGCTTCCCGTTCCAACCGGCGGGCAGCCAGACTTCGATCTTGATATCGGAATCGGCGGTCGGTTTCAGCGTGGCGGCCACGCGGCACAGGGCGGGAAGATTTCCAAAGCTCAGCGCCGGAGAGCCTGGAAAGGTTGGCACCGCTCCGGTTGGCAACGCGAGCTGGCCAGCAGGCACAGCCTCGGCCAGGGTGACAGTGGCGTGCGGCAGGGCGATCTTGGTCAGGCTCTCACAGGTGCCGGCGGCCGCCAGCGATGAGGAAATCGCGAATACAATTACGAGGTATCGCATGATCCTTATATGTTAGACCGATGTTGCGGCTTGCATGCAACGTTCGATATGCTGTGGGATCGTAAGGAATCACCATGAAAATACATTTTCGCCTCGTCGCGTTTGTGGCTCTGGCCGCCCCCTCGTGCCTGCTTCGCGCGCAGGAAGCGCCGCCTGCGCGGTCGAACGTTCAATCCGCGGGAACCGAGTCCGGGTTTGCCACCTTTCAAACCAAGTGCATGAGCTGCCACGGCAACCCCACCATGGCCGGACGCGTGCCCGATCCCGCGACGATCCGGCAGTTGTCGCCCGAAAAGATCTATGAAGCACTTACCACCGGGCCTATGAAAACTCAGGGCTCCAGCCTCTCCGACGATCAGAAGAAAATGCTGGCCGTTTTCATGAGCGGCCGGACGTTTGGCAGCGCCGAGCAGGGCGACGCGAAGGGCATGCCCAACCACTGCGAAGTGAATCCGCCGATGAGTGACCCGAGCGCCGGCGCGTCCTGGAATGGGTGGAGCGCCGACGTCACGAATGCACGCTACCAAAGCGCGAAAGGCGCGGGGTTGACGGCCGCTCAAGTGCCGCAATTGAAGCTGAAATGGGCCTTCGGTTATCCCACGGGGGTCTCCGCGTTCGGACAGCCGGCCGTGGCCGCGGGCCGCGTTTTCGTGGGCAGCGACATCGGATATGTGTATTCGCTCGATGCGAAGACCGGATGTATTTATTGGTCGTATCAAGCCAAGGGCAACGTACGCGGCGGGCCCAGCGTCGGGCCGGTAAAAGGGCGCCCCGGTGTGAAGTACGCGTTGTTCTTCGGAGATGCCCACGCCAATGTTTATGCGGTGGACGCGCAGACCGGCCACGAGCTGTGGACCAAAAAAGTGGACGATCACTTCGTGGCGCGCATCACGGCATCGCCGAAGTTATACGACGGCTTCCTTTATGTTCCGGTGTCGTCGTCGGAAGAATTCGCGGCCGCCAATCTGGATTATCCTTGCTGCACCTCGCGCGGCAGCGTGGTGAAGTTGAATGCCAGCACGGGTGAGCAGGCTTGGAAAACGTATGTTGTGCCCGAGACCCCTAAGCCCACGCGCAAGAATTCCAGAGGCGTGCAGCAGTATGCTCCGGCCGGAGCTTCGGTGTGGAATTCGCCGACCATCGACGAGAAACGCCACGCCGTTTATTTCGGAACAGGCGATTCGGAAACCGAGCCGGCAGCCAAGATGTCCGATTCCGTGATGGCCGTAGACATGAAATCCGGCAAGGTGCTCTGGTATTACCAGGCCCAAGCCAATGACGCGTTTCTCGGCGGCTGTTTCGGGCCGGAAAAAACCGACAACTGTCCGAAGGATACCGGGCCCGATGCCGATATCGGCAATTCGCCGGTGCTCCGATCCCTGCCGGATGGAAAAAGTATTGTCGTTGCCGGAACGAAGGACGGAAAGGTGTTTGCGCTCGATCCGGATAAAAAGGGCGCCATGGTGTGGCAAACGAAAGTGGCCGACAATCCGCCGGGAACGCCGTTCTTTCGGCAGAGCGGCATCGTTTGGGGCGGAGCGTTCGATGAAAAGGCCGCTTACTACGGCGCTACCGGCGGTGGCATCACGGCCATTCAGTTAACCACCGGCGAGAAGCTGTGGCATAAGGACCTGGCCGAACCGGGCAAGCATGTGAACAATGGCGCTGCGGCCACTGCGATGGATGGAGTGGTCTTCATCGCCGGGACCGACGGCAAGCTGCACGCGCTCGCAACCGCCGACGGTTCCGAGCTTTGGTCCTACGACACCACCAGGCCGTTTGACACGGTGAATAAAGTGGAAGCCAAGGGTGGATCCATCGCCTCCATCGGACCGACCATCGCGAACGGCATGCTGTTCATCGGATCGGGCTACGGCGTCATGGCGGGCAACACCGGGAATGTGCTGCTGGCTTTCGGCATCGAATAGATGCGGCTTTAGCTCTTCGCGAAGTACAACGCCGTGGCGCGCTCCAATTCCGACTTGCTCATGAACGGCGGCCGTCCTTCGTACCTGCCGATGGACGTAAGAATGGTGCAGATGTCCGCCGGATAGCAGGCTCGCAGCTCGGTGCGCCCCTCGCGCAGGCACAGCTTGCGCAGATACTCCGAGCTGTCTTGCTCGCAGGGGATATTGAACTTGGTCACCACGCGATGGAAAATCTGGTCGAAAGACTTCTCGTCCACCGCGTCCACGAAGATTTTGTTGTGGATGCGGCGCAGGAACGCTTCGTCGGCCAGATCGCTCGGCTCCAGGTTGGTGGAGAACACCACCATCAGCTCGAACGGGATTTGGAATTTGATACCGTAGCGAAGCATCAGATAGTCCACCCGGCGATCCAAGGGAACAATCCAGCGATTCAGCAGGTCGCGCGGCGACATCAACTGGCGGCCGAAGTCATCGATGATGAAAATGCCGTTGTTGGCCTTCATCTGCAGGGGAGCGGCGTAAATACCCGACGCCTCGTCCAGGCGCAATTCGAGCATGCTGGGAATCAGCTCGCCGCCCACCACGATGCAAGGCCGGCGGCACAGGGTCCAGCGCGGATCCACATCCGCATCGTCCATGCCCACCTTTTGATGCACTACCGGGTCATACAGGCTGATCACCTGGTTGTCCACTTCCACCGCATAGGGCATCAGCACGCCGTCCTGATACACCCGCAACATTCTCTCGGCCAGGCTGGTTTTGCCGTTGCCGGTGGGCCCGTAGACGAAAATGGAATTCTGCGAGATCAGCGCCGGGCCTAGCTGATCGAGGAGTTGATCGTTCACCACCAGGTCCGAAAACGCCGCGCGCAGGATCTTGCGGTCGATTCGAACCTGCGCAGCCTGGGCTTTCGTCGCACTGTGGTAATCCTTCAAGGATACCGGCGCGGCGCCCGCGTATTGGCTGATCTGAAAGCGCTCGCCCGCCAGCATCTTGCCGCTCTGCGAGAGCGTGAAGTGATAGTCGTTGCCGAGCATCCCCTTCACTTCCACCAGTTGCTGCTGGCGCATGTGATTGAAGACGATGTTTAGAATAGGAATGGACAGCTTCAGTGTACTGGCCAGGCTCTGCAGGTTGCTGAAGCCTTCGAGCAGCAGCCGGCGCAACACCAAATCGAGCACCAGCGACTGGGAAATGCCTAAGTCTTCAAAGGTTTGCGGAACCCCGGGACTGAACCCGCTGTGGGCCGGAGCAAGTGTTGCAGCCATGAAAGAAATTGAGCCTCACTCTCTTTATCGGCTGATTGTCTCAATTGTTTACACGCCCGCCCTATCCGGCTCGTCAACTCTCTAGTGAGGTTGTGTTTAGCTGCGATCCTGCTCGCGAGCGCCGCCGGACGGTTAATGCCGGGAGCTCCGCCGCCGGTTGCCGCCCCTACCGGGGAGCAACTATTCCGTCAGGCGCAGAAAGCCGAGCACGACGGCGAAATCATCCAGGCTTATCTTCTTTACGCCGAAGCCGCTGCAGCCGACCCTACTAAGATCGAGTATTGGTCGCACGCCCAGGCGCTCAGGCCTGCCGCCAGCCTGCTGGATGCCAGCCCACCCAAGCCGCCCGACTTCCCCAGCGACAAAATCGATCGTACTTTGTTTGGGACCGTCAACGATGCGGAACTGGAGGAGGCGCGCAAGCCCTTGCCGCCACAGCAGCTTCAGGCCGAGCCCGGCAGTCGCGCTTATGACTTCCAGGGCGACTCCAAGGTTCTTTGGGAACAGGTGGCGGCGGCCTTGCATCTCAAGGTGCTATTCGACGCCGATTATAAACCGACCCGCGCGTTCCGCTTCGAGCTCTCCAATGCCGATTATCGCGAGGCTCTGCGGGGGCTTCAGGCTGCCACCGATTCGTTTCTGGTGCCCGTCAGCCCGCGGTTGATTTTTGTCGCCAACGACACCACCCAGAAGCGCAAGGATTTCGAACGGACAGCGGCCATCGTGGTTCCATTTCCGGAATCGATCAGCGTCCAGGAGTTGCAGGAACTTGCCACCGCCATTCGCGGAGCGCTCGATTCGCAGAAGCTGACGGTGGACACCACGCGGCACCTGATTTTGATCCGCGACAAAGTCGCAAAAGTGCGGATGGCGGAGAAGCTGCTCGCGGATTTGCTGCGCCCGCGCGCCGAAGTGACTATCGATGTGGAGATCCTCACGACGGACCTTGCATCGTCTCTGAGTTACGGGCTGTCGCTGCCCACCTCCTTTGGCCTGTCGAGTTTCGTGAATCGGTCGAATCTCACCAACGCCTTTAGCTTCCTTTCCTCCAGCTATTCGACCTTTCTGGCCTTCGGCGGCGGCGCCAGCATGCTGGGTCTGGGAATTACCAGCGCGCAGCTCTTCGCCTCGGTTTCTAACTCAAGTTCTGAAAGCATTTATCACGCGCAGGTGGTGGCCGTGGACGGCCTGCCCGCGTCGCTGCATGTTGGCGAGAAGTACCCCATCATCACCAGCGGTTACTTTGGAAACACATCCGGCAGTGGTACGGTTTACACGCCGCCGCCAACCGTCAGCTTCGAAGACCTGGGGCTGCTGATTAAAGTGACGCCGCACGTCACGAGCGTGGACGAAGTGGCTTTGGATTTGGACGCCGAGTTTAAGCTGCTCGGCGCCACTAGCTCCAACGGCATTCCGGTGGTGTTGAATACGCAATATCAATCCAAGATAGACGTGATGACCGGAGAATGGGCCGTGCTCTCCGGTTTGATGACCTCGCAAGAAGCCAAAACCATCACTGGAATTCCGATTATCAGCAAGATCCCCCTATTGCGCAGCAATACCATCACGAAGGACCAGGGCGCCACGCTGATCATCCTGAAGCCGCACGTCACCATTGCTCCGCCATCGGCGAGCGCGGCGTGGAGGGCGTGGGCCGGGAGCGAAACGCGCTCGCCTCCCGAGCTTTGAATCGAACAACATTTTTCATGTCTAAAATGCGAGACGAGATCCTCGAGCAGCCCGCCGTGCTCGAGAGGACGCTACAGGCAGAGCGCGGGCCCATCCAAGAACTGCGCAAGGTATTGGAGCGCGATCCGCCGCGCCTGATTATGCTGGCCGCGCGCGGCACCTCAGACAATGCGGCGCAATTCGGGCGCTACCTGCTCGAGATGACCACCGGAATTCCCGTCACGCTGGCCGCTCCTTCCATCTTCACTCTGTACGACGCTCCATTTCGCTTTGACGGCGTCCTGGTGGTGGCGATTTCGCAGTCCGGCGAATCCACCGATACCAACCTCGTGCTGGAGCGGGCTCGCGATCAGGGTGCGCGCACTATCGGCATCACTACCGAGGGTTCGAGCGCAATGTCAAAGCTGGCCGAGCATCTGTTCCTGGTGCATTCCGGGCGCGAACGGAGCATCGCGGCCACCAAGACCTATACCGGGCAGTTGCTGCTGCTGTATCTGCTGGCCTATGCGCTGGGAGCCGACCTTTCGCTTGACGATCTGGCGCGCGTTCCCGAATGGACCAGTCGCGCGCTGACGCTCGAACTCGACATCGCCCGTCGCGCCGAGCGCTACCGCTTCATGGAGCACGCCGTGGTGCTGGGTCGGGGATTGAATTACGCGAGCGCCTTCGAGTTTGCGCTGAAGCTGATGGAGACCTGCTACGTGGTGGCCGAGCGCTTTTCGAGCGCCGACCTGCTGCATGGCCCCATCGCGATGCTGGAGGCGTCCTTTCCAGCCTTTCTGTTCGCGCCGGCCGGAGTCACCTGGCCCGGCACGCGTGAGATGATGGCCACTCTCAGCGAGCTGAAAGCGGAAACGCTAATCGTCACCGACGTGAGCAACGTGGAAGCCGCGCGCGACCGCCGCTCGGTGATCGTGCCGGTGGCGCTGGACGAACTGTTCACGCCCATCCCATACATCATTCCCGCTCAATTGTTCGCGGCGTCCTTGGCCGAAGAGAAGGGTTTGAATCCGGATCAGCCGAGGGCGCTGAACAAAGTGACGCGGACCCTGTAGGCGGATTGCGCTTGTATCCGTTCCGCGCTACTGTTGAGCCATGGCCGAGGCGAAGAACGAAGACATCAAACGGGCGGCTCCAACCCTTGATGAAGAGGACGAAGAAACTCTAGCCGCCATCGACCGAGGCATCCAATCCGCGGACGAAGGCCGGGTTGTGCCCCTGGATGAAGTTCGCCGGCGAATGAACGGGTGGCTTACAAAATCCTCTTCACTGAAGACGCGTTGAGTGATCTAGAAGCCGTTCTTGATTACATCCGCTCGGAGAACCCGAGCGCCGCCGAGCGGTTCGGTACTTCCCTCCTTAACCACCCTCCTCAACCACGTCGAGTTGCTCCGGGGCCTGCCCCGGATTGGTGTTCCGGTCCCAGGGAAACCCGGTGTGCGCAAGTTTCTTCATTCTTCTGTGCGCGTCTATTATCGGCTTCATGAAAATCGACCGTTGATAGAGGTGCTACATTTCTGGCACGCGGCCAGAAGAGAACCCATCCTTTAGCTTGGGACGAGTTCTGCCAACTCAATTTAGATACAGTTGATCCATACCAAGAGAACAGTGGCTGCCGATGAACGCCGATAGAACCCTTTTTCTTTAAGTCTGCATTGGATCGCCAAACAATTGCCGGATGCGATCTTGACGGAAATCGAAAATCGTTTCCACGTTGCGGCGTACTTGCAATGCGTGCGCGATGCGGCCGAGTGGTCCGAAGGGCAGCGCATATTCGACATGGTCGGTGATCCGGGTGCCGCCGTCCAAAGCTTCGAAGCTATGCCCATGGCGCCACAACTTATACGGGCCGGACAGCTGAACGTCTTCGAAATCGTGCGGTGGATTCCAGCGCATGATCTCTGTGATCCAACGAAAAGGAATGCCATGCCAGATCAGCCGGTAATGGATGTGAACTCCGGTTGCGATCTCGGCCGGCAGCGTCACCACGCGAAACTTAAGCCAATCCGGGGTCAGAACTTCCAGATTCCGCGCGTCGCAGAAGAACCGGAACACGTCGTCCAGCGGCCGGGGAACCCACTGTTCGCGATGAATGGAGTAAGTCAACTAGAGCGACGCCCTTACCGTACGACGCCGGCCAGTGGGCTGCTAGCGCTCGCGTACAGCTTCTTCGGCATGCGGCCAGCCAAAAACGCCAGGCGTCCGGCTTGAACCGCCAGCTTCATGGCTTCCGCCATCTTCTCGGACTCTTCGGCTTCAGCGATGGCCGTATTCATCAAAACGCCCTCGAAGCCCAGCTCCATCGCGATGGCGGCATCCGACGCCGTCCCTACGCCGGCGTCCAGGATCAGCGGCACATCGGTGATGATCTCGCGCAGAATCCGCAGATTGGTAATGTTCTGAATACCGAGCCCGGAACCAATCGGGGCGCCCAAAGGCATCACTGCCGCGGCTCCCGCGTCGATCAACTTACGCGCATTCACCAGGTCATCATTGGTGTAGGGCAGGACCACGAAGCCTTCGCGCGCCAGCACGCGTGTGGCCTCCACCAAACCTTCATTGTCCGGAAACAGCGTCTTCTGATCGCCGATCACTTCCAACTTCACCCAATTGGAAAGGCCAACCTCGCGTCCCAGCCGCGCCGTGCGAATGGCTTCGTCGGCCGTGTAACATCCGGCCGTGTTCGGAAGGATAAACATTTTCGAACGGTCGATGTAGTCGATCAGAGATTCTTTGGATTTGTCGGTGAGATTGACGCGCCGCACGGCGACCGTTACCACCTCGGCGGCCGATGCGGAGTGGCAGCGCGCCATTTCCTGGAAGCTGCGGTATTTCCCCGTTCCGACGAACAACCGCGAGTGAAATTCGCGATCCGCTATGCGAAGGACATCCGGCATGCACTCATTCTACCGCAGGGGTTTGGGGGCGGAGGCTGTCCACCACCCCCAAAACAAAGAGAAACCGGAAGCTTAGCGGCGGCTTCCCACCGGCTCTACCCCGTGCGTGCTCACGCTCTTTTCGCCGGAGGACGCGATATCCTCCGCGCCGGTCACCTTCAGAAGATCCTTCGCTCGCGAGATTTCGTCTGAAGTATCGCAGTGCACCGAGAGCAGGACGCCACCCGCTTTCACCCGGCCCTCATAGCGCTTCGCTTCGTACTCCGGCATTCCCATTCCCACCAGAGCCCCGATCAAACCACCCACTGCGCCGCCGGCGCCTAAACCGGCCAGTGCGCCCATGATTGGGCCGGCCGCGATAAAAGGTCCAACACCAGGGATAGCCAGCGCTCCCACTCCGGCCAGAAGGCCGATCGCGCCGCCAATTACGCCGCCGGTTGCCACGCCCGTGGTGGTGCCTTCCGGGGCCTTAGTATTCTTTTCGTGAGCGAATTCCTTCGTGGACTGAGTGTCCGGAAGCAGCACCGAAATATCGTTGTTCGAAAACCCCGCCGCGACGATCCGATCCACAGCTAGTTCCGCTTGTGCGCCACTCTTGTAAATGCCGAATACGGCCGTGTTCTTTCCCGCCATGTCTGTTCTCCTTTTGATTTTTATAAATATTTGATCGCCAGTTGATTGCCGGCCCACTGGTTAGAGGGACCGGGCTGGCTTACGTTACAGTGACCCGAATGTGACGGATGAGCAGCCGCGTCAGCAATTCCCCCTACTCCTACCTTTCCGAACCCCTTAACCACTAGGGCGCTTCCGCGAAGCTTCCTAAGCAGAACCGCTGCTCTCAAGTAAGCGGTTGCGGTCTAATCGCTCTGGCGCAGCCGCCCGATTCAAGTGTTGCGGCAGCAATGCCGCGACGCAAGAGGAGTACGCCTTTGTATCTGGCACAGTTACTGCGCGCCAATCTCTTGATGGCGCTTGCACTTCTTATATGCCTCGCCACCATTCTCTGGTGCATCCTTTTGACTCGCCGGCAGCGCAACGGCCTGGATAAGATTCTTACGGGCCTGCTCGGATTGATCGCGGTCTACGAGGCTCTGCGCATTCTGAAAGACTCCGGCCTTGCCGCTTTCGCGCGCTTCCGAACCATGGAAGGCTGGGTGGACCTGATCAGCGCCTGCCTGTATTTGCTCGCGGCATTGATTCTCAAAACGTCCAGCATCGATCGCGCGGCTACCAAGGTTCATCTGCGGCTGGTGGAGGCGGATGAGAAGCGCGCGGACCTGACGGGCGCGGTGATCGCGGCAGTGCCCGAATTGGGTCATCCAGTTTTGGACTCCTCACCACTCGCCATTCTTGCCATCGACGACCACGGTATTGTTAGCCACTGGAATGCCGCGGCGGAAGGTTTGATGGGATGGACCCGCAATGAGCTGGTGGGGCGCGAGCTTCCCTTCGACCCGCATGGCCCGATTCAAATCAAGAACGGCAGCTTCATCGAGGCTGCCGTCTGGACTTCGCCGATTCACTCGCCGAACGGCCAGCCACGCGGCACCGTCATCATCGCCGCCGGAAAGGCCGCGCTGCAGGCAGCGGGTGTGGAATTCTCCCTAGCGGCCAAGCCGCGCCTTGCGGTGAACAGTTAATCTCCGAGCAGTCCTCGCAATCTCTCATAACCCGCCTTGCTTACCGGAAGCTGCGATCCATCCGACAGCACCGCCACGCGGCTGTCTTTCGCGTACGGCTCGATCTTCGCGACGCGTTCCAGGTTGACGATCACGGAGCGGTGAATGCGCACGAAACGCTCGGGATCGAGCGACGCCTCCAGGCTCGAGATGGTCTGCTCCTTCAAATAGCTTTTGCCCTGGCTATGTAGCGACACGTAGTCGTCTTGCGATTCGGCATAATCCAAACGCTCCACCGGGATGATGTGAACCCGCGCCCCGTCCCTGACGACGATTCGCTGCAGAAATTCTTGTGGAGGCCGCGCGGCGCGCGCCAGGTCTGAGGGGGGAGCTTTTGTGGCGGATTCCTGCGCTGTCCCCTTTTCACCCACCCGCTGGCGGGCTCGTTCCAGCGCCTTTTGAAATCGCTCCAGGCTGAACGGCTTCAAAAGATAATCCACCGCGTGTTCGTCGAAGGCGCGCATCGCGTACTGATCGTAAGCGGTGACGAATATGACGGCAACTTCCTGGCCGATGAGCTCCAGAACTTCGAACCCGTTCAGCTTCGGCATTTGGACGTCGAGAAAAACCAGATCGGGTTTCTTCTCCGCGATGGCCTTCACCGCTTCGAAACCGTTGGCGCATTCGGCCAAAATCTCGATGTCGGGAGACGAGCCGATGTACTCGCGCAACAAGGCCCGCGCCAGTTCCTCATCATCCACAATCATCGCCGTCAAGTTCCGGTGAGCAGGCACTGCCGCGACGGTGGTCCGGGTTCCCGAGGCATCCCGCTCCAGGTTCTTCAGATCCACCAGCAGCTCGCGCGCCGACTGATAGCGCCGTTCGCGATCCTTTTCCAGGCATTTCCGCACCACCCGATCCAGACTCTCGGGAATGTCGTAGTTGAAGCGTGCCATCGCGTCGGGTTGCGAGCCGAGAATGCGGGCCATGCTCTCCGAAGGCGTGGCGCCAGGGAAGGGAAGGCGCGCGGTGGCCATCTCGTAAAGCACCACGCCCAGGCTGAACAGATCGGTGCGATGATCCACGTCGCGGCCCAGCGCCTGCTCGGGACTCATGTAAGCCACGGTTCCCATCACCACTCCCAGGCTGGTCATCACTTGCGTCTCGTCGGGCGGCATCTGATTGCCAGTCTTATTGCCAACACCGGTGGTCTCCAGCTTGGCGAGTCCGAAATCCAACACCTTTACATAGCCGCGCGGCGTCAGCATCAGATTGGAAGGCTTGATATCGCGATGCACGATGCCTTTGGAATGCGCGTCGTCCAGCGCGTCAGCCACTTGGATGCCGACCGACACCAGCTCCGTAAACTCCACCGGGCCACGGGCCAGACGAACGCTCAGCGCTTCGCCCGCGACGTATTCCATGGCGAGAAAGCGGAGCCCGTCGTCTTCTCCGATCTCGTAAATGTACGCAACGTTCGGATGGGTGAGCGCCGATGCGAGCTTCGCCTCTTGCACAAAGCGATGCATGCGTTCCGGGTCGGCGGCCACATTCACCGGCAACACCTTGAGAGCGACGCGGCGTCCCAAACGCGTGTCGTCGGCCAAATAAACGGCGCCCATACCACCTTCACCCAGGCGCGAAACGATCCGGTAGTGCGCGACGTTTGATCCGGTCTCGAGAAGGTCGGCCATCACCTCATCCATTTTTACAGCTCCGGGATCACGCATGTTCCGGGCAGGGCAGTTCCAATTCAACGACAAAATGATCGGTGGTCGCCTTGGTGTCTACACGCGCCGTGTTTTCATAGAGCGCGCGCAGCCGGTCCCGCACATTTCGCAGGCCCAGCCCATGACGGCTGGATGCAGGCGAGTCGGGATCGAAATCGTTTTCGATCTTAAGTAGCAGAACGCCATTGGTGCAGCGCGCCACCAGCCGAATGGTTCCACCGTCCACCAAACCGGCAATCCCATGTTTCACCGCGTTCTCTACCAGCGGCTGCAGCACCAGCGACGGCACCACGCAGCGCTCGCAATCGGCATCGGCGTCGATCTCCACATTGAGCCGCGCGCCGAATCGCACCTGCTCCACTTCCAGATACGCCTTGGCCAGCGACAGTTCGTCGGCCAGCGTAATTCTTTGCTTCTCACCCAGCTTCAATGTGGTGCGCAAGAAATCCGACAATTTAATGCACATGTCCCTGGCGCGTTGCCCATCCACCGTTGCGAGCGCGCTAATGGAGTTCAAACTGTTGAACAGGAAATGGGGATTGATCTGCGCTTTCAGCGCCTTCAATTCCGATTCGCGCGCCAGCGTCAGCGCCTCCTGCTCGCGCGTCTCGGCTTCTCTCGATGACTCTATGGAGAGCAGAAGGTAATGCCGCGCCACCGACCCCAGGTACAAGATCACACCCAGATCACACAGAAACGGTAGCTGCGGGCTGAGCCTTTCGTTCAGCCGTGGGAAGAAGTAGTGCCCCAGCGCGAGTCCCAGCCCCTTGGCCAATACGATCCACGTCAGCCCCGCGGCAATTGCAGCTGCCACGTGCTTGCCTAGAATCTTGTAGCCCGGAGAAGCGCCCAGCGGAAGAGCACGGCACATATACCAAGGCGCCAGCAGGATGTGCAGGTAGAAAAGCGCGAGCGGCAGGCTTACTAACACAGCCTCCAGCCATCCCAGGCGGCCAAACATCACACCCAGAAAGGCCAGCCCGAACGTCAGCGTCGGCCACCTCAGTAAATAGAGTGATAGCCTGTCCCTTCCGGCAAGAGGATGCATTTGTGAAATTGTCCCGCGATTAGTTGCGCAGCGTGATGGCGCCAAAGATCACGGCGCCCGTAATCACCACCCGCGGAGTCTTCACGCTCGGATCGGGCCTGGGGTGGATGGTTTTGTCGTTCACCCCCGCGAAGACCACTCCGGCCCGGTTGACGATGTTCCAGGTTTCAGGAACCCGCACCTCCACCTCACCGAATACAACGTTGACATCGATGCGCGCCTCGTCCACGGTCATGGAGGCGTTTCGCAGGTCGAAACGCGCTGCGCCAAAAATGGCCGTCGCTTCTCCGCCTTGAAAATCCTTGGTATCGCTGCCGCTCTTGTTCTCGCTGAAGACAGCGTGCGTCCCAATCACGGGCGAGGCCGGATAGGCCGCTCCGCCAATCGAAGTTTTGGGCTCCAGCGCCCGCACCAGCACGCTCACGCCGAAGGCGATCAGAAGAATCGGCCAGACCACCGCGAAGTTGAAGACGATAATGTCCAGATTGTCCAACAGCAGAAATGCGCCCACCAGAGCGATCATTCCGCCCCAAACCCACCCGGAAGGCGTCCGGCTATCCACAACGCGAGAGACACCCCAAGCCACCAGCAAGACCGGCCAATATTGCCAGACGTCATGGAACCGTACAATCCCCAGATTATCCAGCAGCAGAAGGCACCCGACGGCCACGACAATGGCGCCAAAGAAAAGGCCCGACGCCCCCGAGTGACGCCGCGACATGCGATTGTCCCAGCGGGCCCGCCGCGCCTCCATCTTCTGTTCCCAGCGCTGCTTACGTTCGTCCCAGCGATCCGTGTCCATGCTTCGAGCGTATCAGCGGGTGTGCGGGCGTTCGACCCGAGATCGGCGAATGGCGGCTGGGAATCGGCGAACGGGGGCGCCTGGGTCGCAGCTGTAAGTGAAGCCAGCCGGCACTAGAAGTTCCCATCGCGTGAGGGGAGCGGCATCACCGGTAAAACACTCCCCAAAAAAACTGGTCAAAATCGAGGCGATTGCTGATATACTGCTTAAAATTTCGACCCAAAACAGAGAACACTGGCCCTGCTTGCGGGGCTGAATGCGGCGTTCGGAGAGAAAGTGTATTTACCACTTGAGACGAACGCAAGTCAGGAGACCCGGGTGTTTTCCGCTACGCACTTGGCAAGAGAACGTAGGCTTTTGAAGGAGGAATATGAAAATCAAAAATTCGCTTACATCACTATTGATGGTCACTGCTTGGATTGGCGTCTGCGCGACCACAGCGTCAGGACAGACAGCCAGTCCAGTCGCCATAATCCCGCCCTCCAGCATTGCCAATCCCGGCGACGCCGGAGTTCGGGCGCACACAAACCTGGTAATGCAAAGTACCGGACGGATGGTGGGCACACCGGCAACCTCTGGACCGCCGTTCACGGGATACGCTTACGAGACACCGGCGTCGCTGGCCTGCATTTACAAACTTGTAACGCCGGTGACGGGATGTGATCCGAACACGGTCACTACGAATCCGAGCGGGGGCGGCAAGGCCATCGCCATCGTAGACGCCTATAACGACTCCAACGCGTATACCGATCTGCAGGCCTTTTCCACGCAGTTCGGGTTGACGCCGATCACTCCAAGCAGCTTTCAAGTCGTGTACGCGCCCCACGGAGGGTCCACGCCGGGTTCGTGCAGCGGTTCCGCCACCGAGCCCGCTACTGCAGCGTTGTATGGCTGGGATGTTGAGGAGTCGCTGGATATTGAATATGCCCATGCCATGGCGCCGGCGGCTACGCTCTACCTGGTGGAGGCGCAGACCAACAGCGACGCCGATCTCTACTGCGCTGTGACCGTGGCAAGCAATCTGGTGGCGGCGGCCGGCGGTGGCGAGGTCTCCATGAGCTGGGGCGGCGGAGAGTACTCGAGCGAATCCAGCTCCGACGTCATCTTCGAGACGCCCAACGTTGTTTATTTTGGAGCGACAGGCGACAGCCCTGGGGTCGAATATCCCAGCGCTTCGCCCTTCGTGGTGGCCGTCGGCGGCACGTCGCTCAGCACCAACGCCAGCACGGGAGCCTTCATGTCGGAGAACACCTGGCAATCGGGAGGGGGCGGTGTCAGCGTCTATGAGGCGAAGCCAAGCTACCAGGATGGCGTCACCGGCATTACGGGTACTAAACGTCACGTCCCCGACGTCGCGGCTGTCGCCAACCTGTACACCGGTGTCTGGGTTTTGGATAGCCTGGAGCTCGGTGCGGGGACCTGGTATACCGTCGGCGGCACCAGCGTAGCCACGCCCATTATGGCCGGCATCGTCAATGCGGCGGGCGGGTTCGCTGCCAGCAGCCATGCCGAACTTACCACCATGTACGCGGGCTCCGGTTTTACCGACCTTACGTACGGAGACTGCGGTCCGTATATGTCGTATTTCGCCAAGGCTGGCTGGGACCTCTGCACCGGACTTGGCAGCCCCAAAACGTACGCTGGGAAGTAGCTCGGTTCCGGATCGCTTCGCGTCATCGTATATGAACGGGCATAGCCGGAACCGAACGCTCAGGCAGTTCGTGCGGGCTACCCGACTCGCGAATCAACGGTAAGGCGGTCTGTCCAGCCATCCCATCCCTGAGTCGCCCCCAATCGGCGCTCCTGGTGGCGCATCGGCTGCGACAATCGGAGCGATGGACTCGGCCGGCCGGCTCAGAAATCGCTGGATGTCCGCGGCCAGCAGCGCATGTTGGGCCTTTTCATCCTCATTGGGTGCGCTCTCGGTCTTGAGCCGCGCGGCGAGGTTCGAAAGCTTCAACGACGCGATGGCGCGCACCTGGCTGTTCGAAGCGCCGCCCGCAAGCCAGACCAGGCGATCCACCAGCACGCGTTCTTCGGACCGTCGAATCTCGGCTTCATAGGGTGTCGCCGCTAGCGCACTGAAGGACGCTTTGGTCAACTGATCGATCACTTCTTCCAGGCTCGGCAGCGCGGGATCCACTGCGTGCTGCGCCACCAAACGGGCCGCGCGATCGAGTTGGAGGACAAAGCCGATGGTCACGTCCGCCGCCAGCGTCCCAGGGCTCAGCGGATCGAACGCCTTGCCCGTGGTGCGAGGAAACAACTCGCGATTGCGCGGATACTCGGAGGGACGCGGAGGAATGGCGTCCAGCACCTTGGGCGGAACCGTGAGCTCGGAAGGTTTCAGCGTAGCCAGCAGAGCTTCCAACGCCTTCCGCTGATTCGCCGCAGTCTCCCATTTCACGGGATCACGTCCGTCGCCACGCATGGCGTAAATATAATCTAGGCCGCCAATGCTCGACGCGGCCGATTCCACCGAATACCGGTGATACATGAAAATCGGCACCAGGGCCTCCTCGATGGTCGCCATTGGTGCACCATTTCGTATAGTGTGTTCGCCCATGCGGTTCAACGCGGCACGGCGAACCTTCATAATGCGATTCAGCTCATCGGCCTGATTCACCCCGTTCGACCACTGATCCACCTTGGGATGAACGCCCAGATCCTGATTGGTCATAAAGCGCAGGTCCTCGGCCCACGCGCCGTCCAGGATCTTGGTTAGCGCCGCTGCTTCATCGGCGCCGTTCGTACCATTCGCGAACTGGCGATAGCCGTAATTGATTGTCACCTTGTCCCACTCGCCGATGCGCGCCGGGTAAGGGTTCGATAAATCGATGCTGCCATCATCGCGCAGCTTTTCAGATGGATGCGGATAATCCATCACGGACATCCATCCCTGCCGGCTGTCGTAGTAACTGTGAGCCAGGCCCAGCGTATGCCCCACTTCATGCGCCGCCAGTTGCCGGATGCGCGCCAGCGCCGCTTGATACAGCACGTCCGGTTTCTCGTCTCCCGCGGTATAGGGAGAAAGCAGTCCTTCGAAAATCAGGTAGTCCTGCCGGTCTCTGAGGGAGCCAAGCGTGACGGTGGCTTTGATGATCTCGCCCGTCCTGGGATCGGTAACCGCCTCGCCGGTGCTCCATCCACGCGTGGAGCGATGCACCCAGTTGATCACGTTATAGCGGATATCCATGGGATCGGCGCCATCCGGCAGCACGCTCACTTGAAATGCATTGCGAAACCCCGCCGCCTCGAAGGCCTGGGTCCACCAGCTTGCTCCTTCGATCAGAGCTTTCTTCACATCGTCTGGCGCGCCGGGGTCGACATAATAACGGATTGGCTCCACGGGTTCGCTCACGGCGGCCGCCGGGTCCTTCTTCTCCAGACGATGCCGCGAGATGAAGAGCTGCACCATCGGTTCGCCGATCGGCACGCTGTAGTCGACAAAGGCATTCGCGAAGTACCCGCTCCGAGGATCGAAACGCCGGGGCTGGAAATGATCGTCCGGCAATTCGACCAGCGAATAATGTTCGCGCAGCGTCACGGATTTCTCATCCGGCGTGACGCTCGCAACCGTTCCAGAAAACAGACCCTGGCTTACGGCGGAAGCGCGTCCACCGCCTTGGCCGATCGGGGTTGGCCCCTGCACCGGGAATCCTGCGTCGAACCCGCCCTCCGCGGCCTTCGCGAAGGTGAGAGTGACTTCCACCTCCGTGTTTTTGGGAAACGCCTTGGTCCTGGGCAAGTACACCGCGCTGCGCTCGGCATCCACTTTGTATGTGCCCGGATGCAGAGCTTGCCCTGCTCCGTATCCATCGCTCACAAAAAGACTGGTAGCGTCCACCAGCACTCGCCCGTTGCTTTCCGCCGCGACCGCGAAGCCTTTCAGAACGGACTTCGCAAATGAGTCCTCCACGGAGCGCCGCTCGGCAGCGTTGGGGCTGGTGGAGCGGAAGGCCTCGTTACGCTGGACCAGAAAGATCTTGGGCCCGATCCTCTGGAAGTAAACAATCGCCGACTCTCCGGCTTGCCCGCGATCGAGGCCGATGTCGTTGGACCCCAGGCCCGCCCCGAGGCCAGTGACATAGAGGAAATCCGTATCGAAGCGTGCGATCTCGAGCCACAAGGTCCCGGCGTGTTCATCCCAATAGAGGGGGAAATAGCCGTCGAGCTTCGTCATCCCCTCGATTTTCTTTTCTATGCTGGGAGTGCCGGCGGGCCCTGGGTTCGTTTGCCCGTTGAAACCCGGAGCCACCGACAGCGCGAGACAAATCAAGATGGTCATTTTAGGGCGCATGTTCCTTTGAGTTTAAAACGTGCTGCAATGAGAAAGCGGCCGAGATTCCCGGGCTGCTCTTAATTCCTCATGAAAGCACTTGTCAAGAGCAAACGCGAGCCCGGTCTATGGCTGGAAGAGATTCCCGAGCCCAGCATCGGCATCAACGATGTTTTGATCCGCGTGCGCCGCGCCGGTGTTTGCGGCACCGACGTTCACATCTATAACTGGGACGAATGGGCGCAGCGCACCATTCCCGTGCCGATGGCGATCGGCCACGAATTCGTGGGAGAGATCGTCGAAGTGGGCTCCAATGTCAACGATTTTCACCCCGGCGATCTGGTGAGCGGCGAAGGTCACGTGGTCTGCGGACGCTGCCGCAACTGCCTGGCCGGACGGCGGCATTTATGCGCGCATATCCAAGGCGTCGGCGTGAACCGCCCAGGTGCTTTTGCCGATTTCATCGCGATGCCGGTGACGAACCTGTGGCGTCACAAAGAGGGCATCGACCTCGACGTGGCCGCGATCTTCGATCCTCTGGGCAATGCCGTCCACACCGCGCTCTCGTTTCCTGTTTTGGGCGAAGACGTGGTGATCACCGGCGCCGGACCCATCGGAATCATGGCTGCCGCGGTGGTGCGGCACGCCGCCGCGCGTCATGTGGTGATCACCGACAAGAATCCCTATCGGCTGGATCTGGCGCGCAAGATGGGCGTGACCCTGGCTGTGGATACGGCCCAAACTTCGCTGGCACAAGTGCAGAAGGAACTTGGGATGCAGGAGGGCTTCGACGTGGGACTCGAAATGTCGGGCCATCCCTCCGCGCTGCGCGAAATGATCGCCAATATGAGCCACGGCGCCAAGATCGCGATGCTCGGCATTCCGACGCAGGAGATCGCGATTGATTGGACCACGGTGGTGTTCAATATGCTCACCATCAAGGGCATCTATGGACGCGAGATGTACGAGACCTGGTACAAGATGAGCGTGATGCTGGAATGCGGCCTGGATATTCGGCCGGTGATTACGCACCGCTTTTCTTATCGCGACTACGAGCAGGCCTTCCACGTGATGCGCTCCGGGAACGCGGGCAAAGTGATTCTGGAATGGTCGTGATCCGGCTATTCGCCTGGCGGCAACATCCGCGCGTTTTCCTTGAGCCGCACGCCGGATAGTTTTAATCGGCGTGATTCGTTCATCAGGAAGAGAAGCTTGTGCGCGGCGGCCGCGTAGCTGAGTCCCTCCGCTCGAATGTTCGAGATGCAATTGCGCTCCGCGTCGGTTCTACCGGGCCGCGGCTGCCAGGTGAGATACGCGCCCAGGCTATCGGGCGAGCTGAGGCCGGGACGTTCGCCGATCAGAACCACCACCATCCGGGCCCCGAGCAACTCGCCAATCTCGTCGCCGATTGCCACGCGGCCTTGTTCGACGATGGCAACCGGCGCAATTCGCCAGTCCAAATTGTGGAGCAAGGTATCGAGCAAAGGCACGGCATGGCGATGCACCGCGAGCGCTGAAAGGCCGTCCGCGATCACGAAGGCGGCTTCGTACTCGGCGCGGGACGGCGCTAAACGTTCGCGCGAATCGTCGCTCAGGCGCCGGCCCAGGTCGGGGCGTTTGAGATACTCGTCGCGATTTCGTGCGGCACTGGCCAGCGCGATCGAAGGCCTTTTCAACTCAATCGCCAGCGAACCGGTGGCCAGCGGTAAATAAACCGCATCGCGCGCCCTGGCGTGCGCGAGCTGGAATTCGAGCAACGCCCGGGTGGGAAGGCTCACGCCCGCGCGACCCAATTCCACGCGAGCCGATGTGTAGTCGCGAAGCCGGGTCACATTCCCTAGTATCTCCGGATTCAGGGTTATCGCGGTGTGACGATAGACTTATGCGGGATAAGCCTCTTACATCCAGCCCGGAGCCTAATCGCGACGCTGGCTGCAGTTGAGAAAACAGGCCAAAATCCGCCAGTTTCGGGGCAAACTGGATTGGCAGGGCGATTTGGACGCGATGAGGACTGATCGTTGATTCCTGTCGGTTCCACCGTCTGGATGGAAATTTCGAGCCCCTTGTCGCTCACTTGGGCCTGCGCGTTGTGACGTGAGAGACGTCATGCCAGTAACAACCCCGCCATGCGCGGCAGCTCCTGCCGTATCTCGTCGAACCACGCTTCGAACTCGGGCGCGGGACGTAATCCGAACGCGCCGCGCAAATACAGCGCGTCATGAAACGAGGTGCTCTGGTAATTCAGCATCACGTCGTCGGCGCCCGGGATGCCCATGATGTAGTTCACGCCGGCCGCGCCCAGCATGGTGAGCAGGGCGTCCATATCGTCTTGATCGGCCTCGGCGTGGTTGGTGTAGCAGATGTCGCAACCCATCGGAAGGCCCAGCAGCTTTCCACAGAAATGATCTTCCAGTCCCGCTCGCAAAATCTGCTTGCCGTTGTACAAATACTCGGGTCCGATGAACCCCACCACGGTGTTCACCAGCAGCGGCTGGAAATGCCGCGCCAGGCCGTACGCTCGCGCCTCGCACGTCTGCTGATCCACGCCGTGGTGCGCATCCGCCGATAGCGCGCTGCCTTGCCCGGTCTCGAAATACATCACGTTGTCGCCCACGGTTCCACGCCGCAGTTCCAGCGCCTGTTCTCGAGCTTCGCGGAGCATGGCGATATTCACGCCAAACGACGCGTTCGCTGCTTCGGTTCCCGCGATGGATTGAAAGACCAGGTCCACCGGAGCGCCGCGCCGCATGGCGTCCATGGTTGTAGTGACGTGCGAAAGCACACAGCTTTGAGTTGGAATGCCATAAGTCTGGCGCGCGTGGTCCAGAAGCCGCAGCAAAGTCTCGACGCTCTCCAGATTGTCCGACACCGGATTGATGCCGATCACTGCGTCGCCACTCGCGTACGATAAACCGTCGATGATGCTGGCGGCGATTCCTTGGGGGTCGTCGGTAGGATGATTGGGTTGCAGCCGCGTAGAAAGACGCCCGGCCAATCCCAGCGTGTTGCGGAAGCGCGTGACCACCCGAATCTTGGCCGCTACCGTCACCAGGTCCTGCAAGCGCATGAGTTTCGAGACCGCCGCCGCCATTTCCGGAGTTAGCCCCGGAGCTAGCGCCGACAAAACTTCGCCAGTGGCACGTTCGCTAAGCAGCCAGTCGCGAAAATCGCCAACCGTAAGATGGGCTACTGGTGCGAACGCGGAAGAATCATGCTCATCCACAATGAGTTGCGTAACCTCGTCCGATTCATAGGGGACCACCGGTTCGTTGAGGAAGGTCTTTAGGGGAATATCACTCAGGGCTATCTGGGCTGCCACGCGCTGCTCGGCGCTCGAAGCTGAAATCCCGGCCAGATCGTCGCCGGAGCGCGCGGGCGAGGCCTTGGCCAGGACGGTTCTTAGGTCCTCAAAGTGATAGACAACATTGCCGATCGTGCATCGGTATCCGCTCACGGCTGATTGAATCCAGTGTAGACTGGATTGGCTGACCGATTGGTAAAAATGCGGATGGAATATCCCCTGCGATTCGTCTTAGGTCTCAGGACAGGCTAGCGGCGCTATACTAATAGTTTCAGGAGCGCACAGCGCGGGGCGCGCTCTAGGGTGGAAGTAACAATCGCGGCCCGTTGCGTTGTGCGCGATTTATATTGGAGCGGAGCATGAATACGTACTGGAAATTCGGCGCGATTGTGGCGGTCATCATCGGCGTCCTGGCATGGCTCGCGATGGGCGGAGTCACCGAAAGCAAAACGTACTACAAGGAAATCAAAGAGGTCACTCAGATGGGCGACCGCGCCCACGCTGAGAAGCTTCGCGTGAACGGCTACGTGGAACAAGGCTCCATCGTGCGCAACGGCGCTCAGGTGAGTTTTGTCTTGCATCAGACGCCTGGAATGCTCCAGAAGGATCCGGTACGGCTCGCGGTTGTGTACAGCGGAATCGATCCGCTGCCCGATACGTTCAAGGACAACGCGCAGGCTCTCGCAGACGGAAGATTAGGTCAAGACGGCGTCTTTCATGCCAGCAAAGTGCAAGCGAAATGCGCCTCTAAATACGAAGCCAAGCCCCAGATGAAGACGGACGCGACCCAGCCCAAAGCACAAGCCAGAAGCTAATTTGCTCGCGGTCCGTTAAGGACTGAACAAGCTCGCAATGGAAAATATCGGCGCTCTCTCGATTCTGCTCGCCTTCTGCTTTGCCGTTTATGCCGTGGTCGCCTCGGTGACCGGCAGGCTCAAGAAAAACTCCTTCCTGATCGTGAGCGGGCAGCGCGCGGTCTACTCGGTCTGGCTGCTGCTCACTGTCGCGGCCGGTCTGCTCATCTATTCGCTCCTCACCGGCGATTTCCGGCTGGCCTATGTGGCCGCGCACACCGATTCGTCCATGAAGACCATCTACAAGTTCACGGCCTGGTGGGGCGGGCAGGAAGGCTCACTATTATTGTGGGCCTGGCTGCTTTCGACCTATTCCACCGTCGTGGTCTTCATGAACCGGCGTAAGTTCCGCGACATGATGCCGTGGGTAACCTCGGTGCTGATGACTACCGAAGCGTTCTTCCTGATCTTGATTTCGTTTGTGCTCAGCCCCTTCGGTGTCCTCCAGGCCGGCCGCGGCAATCTGGTGGAGGGCGTCGGCCAGGGCCTCAATCCTTTGCTGCAGTACTGGACCATGGTGATCCATCCTCCCATGCTGTATCTGGGCTATGTGGGATTCACCGTTCCGTTCGCCTTCGCGATGGGTTCGCTGATCACCAAGCAGCCGGGCGATGCGTGGATTCACACCACGCGCCGTTGGACCATCGTGACCTGGTTGTTCCAAAGCGCGGGCATTTTACTGGGCCAAGGCTGGGCGTACGCGGTGCTTGGCTGGGGCGGATACTGGGCCTGGGATCCGGTGGAGAACGCATCGCTGCTGCCCTGGATCACTGCCACGGCTTTCCTGCACTCGGTAATGATGCAAGAGAAAAAAGGCATGATGAAGGTCTGGAACATGGTCCTGATTTCAGGCACCTTCTTCCTGTGCATCTTTGGAACGTTTCTCACGCGCTCGGGCGTGGTCAGCTCGGTGCATGCTTTCGCGCAGTCGCCCATCGGCAAGTATTTTGTGATTTTCCTGGCTGTCGGGATCGCGGCGACGGTCATTCTGATCCTGGAGCGCTTGAAGTATCTGAAGAGCGAAGCGCGCCTGGAGAGCGTCGTCTCGCGCGAATCCAGCTTCATGTTCAACAACCTGATTCTGGTGGCAAGCTGCTTCGCGGTGCTGTGGGGCACCATGTTCCCGGTGATCTCGGAAGCCGTCACTGGCGAAAAAATCAGTGTGGATGCGCCCTTCTTCAATCGCATCAATATACCGATCGGCCTGGCTCTGATTTTCCTCACCGGCATTGGTCCGCTGATCGCGTGGCGCAGAAGCTCGGTGGAAAGTTTGAAGCGCGCGTTCCTGGTTCCGACCATCGCAGGCGTCGCCCTGATGGCGCTGCTCGCGGCTCTGGGCGCGTATGAGCATCCCTTCGCGCTGGTGTCCTTCGGATTGTGCATGTTCGTGACGGCCACCATATTCATTGAGTTCTGGAAAGGTGCTTCGGCCATTCGCGCCAAGAACGGCATCGGATTCATCCCTGCTGCCATCGAACTGACGCACCGCAATACGCGGCGCTATGGCGGCTACCTGGTCCACATGGGTATCGTCTTCATGTTTATCGGATACACGGGTGCGGCGTTCGATGTGGATGTCACCAAGGAAGTTGCTCCTGGCGGGACCTTCCAGCTCTCTCATTACGATGTGCATGTCGTAAATATCGAACAGGGCGAGAATGACACCTACGCCTGGCAGAGGCTGGCAGTGGACGTGGCTCGCGCCGGGAAGGCCCTGGGCACTCTGTACCCGGAGCGGCGGCTTTACAAGGCCAGCCAGCAGCCGACTTCAGAAGTAGCCATCCGGAGACGCCTGAACGAAGATTTCTACATCAATTTTGCGGGACTTTCGGCCGACAATCGCCGGGCTGTGATACAGGCTTACGTTTTCCCGCTGGTTTCCTGGATCTGGATCGGATTTTGGGTGCTCGCGTTCGGCACCATCGTCTGCCTGATTCCCAACAAAGTCAAATTGTCGTACGCGCGCACGCAAGTGGTCGGTATGGCGGAGAAACATGCGCCCGTTCAAAATTAGCAGACTGGCCATTGGCGTTTTGGCTTTTGGCTGGCTGGCCGGAATCTGCGCTGCCCAGTCGGCCGAAGAACTGGAAAGCCCGGCGGTGAATCGCATCGCCACGCGCCTGAATTGCCCGTGCGGCTGCAAGACCAATATGGCTTGCCGCATGGATCCGTATCCTTGCCGCACCTGCTGGGACAACAAGAAAAAAATTCTCAAGATGGAGCAGGCTGGAATGTCGGAGCAGGCTATTCTGGCTTCATTCGCTAGCGAAATGGGACCGAATACGGTGGTGGTTCCTCCCGGCATCCTCGGCTCGCTCTCGTTTTATACTGCTGCCGCATTGGGTTTGATCCTGGTGGTGTTCGTGATCCGCAAGTTGAGCCGTAAGGAAGCTGCGGTTGCCGCCGGCGGACCAACGCACGATCCTCTTTTGGATCGCTATCACGATCAAATCGAGAAGGAACGGATCGAAAGGGAATTGGATAAGCTCGATTGATGGTCCTTTCGGCAGCCGTTGTCCTGGTCATGGGGACCCTTCTGTTCACGCTCTTCGTTCGTTCCCAGGACGTCCCCGAGACGCCCGCTGTTTCTCCCACCGCGCACCTGGAAGAACGCAAGGCACAGATCTACGAAAACTTGCGCGACCTGCAATTCGAATTTCGGCTGGGCAAGTTGTCGGATGCCGATTATCAAAAGACCAAAATCGATTTGCAACGTGAGCTGGCGAAGGTGCTGGCGGAGATCGATGCCGTCCAGCCTCCCGTTCCGGCCAAGCCCGCGCGCGCTCCAGCGGCCAAGGCTGCCGAAACCTTAGCGAAAGTCTCCGACAAATGCCCTCACTGTGGAGCTAAGTTTCCGCAACCCTTGAAATTCTGCGGCGAATGCGGAAAGGCAATGGCATGAAAATCGCCGCCCTGGTATGGCTGGTCGTCACTCCCATCTTCGCCGCTGTCGACGGCACAATCGTGAATGGAACCACCCGCAAACCAGAGCCGGACACGGTGGTCATGCTCATCCAGCCCACCCAGTCCGGCATGCAAACGCTCGGCACGACGAAATCCGACGCGCAGGGCAAGTTCAGTTTCGACAATAACGACGCTTCGGGCCCGCGCCTGATTCAAGCGATTTTCCAAGGCGTGCAATACAACAAAATGGTGCCGCCCGGAATGCCGTCCACCGGAGTGGAAATTCCGGTATTTGCCTCCAGCAACAAAGCCGGCACCGCGAAAGAGACGCAGCACTTCATCGTGCTCCAGCCGGGTGAGAAGGAAATGACCGTTAGCGAAGGCCTGCTGTATGTAGGCGATCCCAATGTCACCTACTATGACCCGGTGAAGGGCTCGGTCCGCTTCTACGTTCCGCCGGAAGCCAAGGGCCCGATCAGCGTTACCGTGAATCCCGCCGGTGGGATGCCGATCCCACGCCCGGCTCTGAAGACAGAAGTGCCGAATATCTACAAGATCGACTATCCGGTGCGGCCCGGCGAAACGCGTTTCGACCTGAATTATACGGTGCCCACCACCAGTCCAATGATCTTCACCGACCAGCTTCTGCACGCCGACGCGGCATCGAATCTGGTGGTTCCGAGCGGCGTCACCGCCAAGAGCGACGATCTGGAACTCGCGGGAACGGAGCCCAAGACCCAGGCCAGTATCTACCGCATCAAGAGCGCGAGCTTCAAAGTGGAAGTGGACGGCACCGGGGCCCTGCAGCCGCAGTCCGAAGGATCGGGTGACGATAATGGCCAGCCGCAAGTCCAGGAAGTGAAACCCCGGATCTACGAAAGCATGTATTGGATTTTGGGGATGGCCTTCGCGATCCTGGGTCTCGGATCGGTGCTGTTGGCGAGAAACTCAGCCAAGGCGAAGTAGGGCTATTTCGGCGGGCGCGGCACGTCGAACATCACCATCTCTTTGCCATCCGGCAGCGTGCAATGCAGGAAGGTCCCGCCCAACTTGCCCTCCTTCAAAGGATAAATGGTGATGGTGACCTTGTCGCCTGGGTTCAAAGTGCGCTTAGTCCAGCCGCGCCTGCCCAGAAAATTCGGGCTCATGCCTTCGATGGCCCAGGTATCCACGCCGCCTTTATCATTGGGAACGTCAACCCATGTGAAGGTGTGCGGATTGGTCCACTGAAACTCTTTGATGGTCCCGGTAAGGGTAATCTGCTTCGACATATCGAACATGTCGAACGAATGATGCGCCACCGCCGGCGTTGTGCCAAGCAGAAAAGAGAGGGCCATCGCGGCCAGACCCGTGCGAAGGAATTGGATGTTCATTGTTTTGGCACCGTGAGATTGATCCCTGCTTTGCCAGAGGCGTCCACAAAGTTTCGATTATTCTGCTGGCAGATGTACTCGGCTAGAGTCCAATCGGGATGGCGCGCATAGGTGACGGTTCGGGACCACGGCTTCGACAGCGCCTCTGGATCGCTGATGGTGGTGGCGATATCGAGCGTTTTCGGATCGCTCAGATGAAAGCGCTCCACGATATGCATCTTTTCGCTGTGCTTCACGCCCATGTTCATTCCGAGCGGGGTATCCTTGGTGAAACCGACCGTATCCACCACCAGGCTGTCGCCCTCCCAATGGCCGATCGAGTGGCCGTTGTAGGTGAGATCGGGATCGTCGGGATGCGCGCGTCCGTCGGTGTAGATGTGGCGCACCTGCATGAACGCCTCGGCAATCACGGTGACCATGCCGGGCGTGTAGAGAATTTCGATGGGATAGGGCTGGCTCATAACGCCGGGCATTCCGGGCGGCACGCAATTCGCCATGGGGGAATCGTGCGGAGGATTGGCCATATACTCCTTCTGCATGGCTGAATAGGCGGGTGTGAGAATGAACTGCTGGGGAGGGCCAAAGTCTCCGGCGCCCCGGGTGGCGCTCGATTGGGCGGCGCGGCGGGCGCCGAACGTCATCTCCCAGACGCCGTTCAAATCAGGCAATTGCGCGATGGAGGCCCATGTGCCTCCCGGCAATTTGCTCGCATCGGCGGCGATGGACGGCTCGGCGGCCAGCGCGATCAAACCGAGTCCCACCACTCGAAGAAATAGATCGCGGCTATACGTCATTGATTTGTCCTTCAATCGTCTACTATATACCTAGCAACGTTCCGGTTGCACCAACCCTTGTGGCTCCAGCGCCGAACCTTTGGTGTAGAGTATCCACATGAGTGACAACGATCTGGTTGTCTTGGGTGATTCGGTTATGTGGGGGCAAGGTCTTCAAATCCAAGACAAATCCGCGACTCTTGCGGCCAAGACCTTGAGCGCCCGGTTCCCCGGCCTTCAGCCTGTCATCATTGCGCATTCTGGAGCGGTGATTGGACGATCAGCCACTTGCGGCGCCACTGTATTTCCAGGCGAAGTTCCGGAATCCTGTCCGAGCATTCTGCAGCAAATTGGCGCGTATTCCGGCGATCCTCAATCGGTCCCGATCGTCCTTCTGAACGGAGGAATTAACGATATCGATATTCGTACTATTCTGAATCCCCTCACCCTTCCGAGCGATCTTTCGAGCGACATCCAGCAATACTGCTATCAAGACATGGGATTTCTGCTCGAGCAGGTAAAATCGCGCTTTTCAAATTCCACCACCAGGATCGTGGTGACGTCGTATTTCCCGATCCTTAGCTCCGCCAGCCGCCTCGACCTGCTTGCCCCTTTTATGGAATTTATGGGCGCGCCTCTGCCCAGTCTTGTCAACACCTCCGCTCTCGACTTTGCAAATCCTCTGGTCCAAAAGGTCATCAGACTATGCCTTCAGTTCTGGCAGGAATCGAGCCAGGCGCTCTCGAACGCCGTCAAAGCGATCAATGTCGGAACCGGCCCGCGCTGCTTCTTCGCGAATGTGCCGTTCACCGAGAACAATAGCGTTTTCGCCCCGCAAGCCTGGCTGTGGGGAGTTGGGCCCGCCCCGGATTTTAGTCCGCAGGACGAAGTAGCTGCCGCACGTCACCCCCAATGCGACATGGTGTTTCAGGATGACTTCTTCGCGCGGGAACAGTGTTATCGCGCCTCTGCCGGGCACCCCAATGTAACGGGCGCGCAGCAGTTCGCACAGGCTATCGTCAGCGTAATTCCTTAGAGGACGATCCGGAGGATTTGAGCGCCTTGCTTCGGCGCGCGTCCGGTGTGAAAATAGTAGCGGTAATCCACTTCGACATCGACTAAGAAATGGACCAGCAAGAGACGCCTGCCGCAGCCGATACCGTTCCCGATGAGAACCCGACTCCTGGCGCGAACTCTGCGCCGGCGCCGAAGCGCTCAATTCTAGGTTCCGTGGCGCATTGGGCGCGGGATCTGATGATCTCCGTCGTGCTCGCGATCTTCGTCATCCTGTTCATCTACCAACCGGTGAAGGTGGAAGGCACCAGCATGATGCCCACGCTCGACGACCAGGAGCGGATCTTCATCAACAAATTCGTTTACCGTTTCCATTTCGGAAATATCGATCGCGGCGATACGGTGGTCTTCTGGTTTCCGGGCGACCCCACCAAGAGCTACATCAAACGCGTGATCGGCATGCCGGGCGATCGCGTGGAAGTGGACCAGGGCAAGGTGATGGTCAACGGCCAGGCCTTGGTAGAGAATTACGTACCGCCCGAGTTTCGCGATCAGAGCTCCATGTCCGAGCGGGTGATTCCCGAGGACGAATTTTTCGTGCTGGGCGATCATCGCAGTTCGTCGAACGATAGCCGCGCCTGGGGCATGGTGCCGCGCCGCTATATTTACGGCAAGGCGGTGTTCATTTACTGGCCGCTCGACAAGATGGGCCTGCTGCGCTAGCTCCGCCCGCGCCAATCTTCCCGGTTCTGCTCTTCTCGATTTTACCCCGGGCTGGGTTATTCTGAGTTCATTCTATGAAGAAGGAATCCTTCGATCCCGGCTTAACAACTCAGTTCAGCGGCGAACTGCGCCGGACCATTAACCCCGACGGCTCCTTTAATGTGAAGCGCAGCGGATTGAAGTGGCGCGATGCCAATCCGTACCTCATGCTGATCGACACCACCTGGCCGCGCTTCCTGCTGGTGGTGATGGTCGGATTCCTGGCCGTCAATATGATCTTCGCTTGCCTCTATCTGCTCTTCGGCATCCAACACCTCAAGGGACTGGAATCCGACATGGGCGCGTTTGCGAACGCGTTCTTCTTCAGCGTTCACACCCTGACCACTGTTGGATACGGCAACGTTTATCCGGAAGGCCCTTGGGCCAATACCATTTCCTCGCTCGAAGCCGCCACCGGTTTAATGGTTTTTGCGATTGCCACGGGACTGCTTTATGGCCGCTTTTCCAGGCCGTCCGCTCGCATCCTCTATAGCGACAATGCGATCATCGCTCCCTACCAGGACGGAACCAGCTTGCAGTTCCGCATCACAAACGCTCGACGCAATGTGCTCATGAATATGGAGGCGCGCGTCTTGTTGATGATGGTGGATAACGCCAACGGAGAGTTGAAGCGCAGTTTTATCGACCTTCCGCTCGAACGGCGCGGCATCTATTTCTTCGCTCTCACTTGGACCATTGTGCATCCCATCGATTCCGCCAGCCCGTTCTTCGGAAAAACGCGCGAAGATCTGGCGGCGCTGTCCGCGGAAATACTGATCCTGATTCAGGGATTCGACGATACGTTCAGCCAGCAGGTCCACTCGCGGTATTCCTATCGGCACGACCAGCTTGTGTGGGGCGCGAAGTTTATTCCAACTTTCAAAGTGGACGCAAAAGGGGACCTGGTGGTGGAAGTGGACCGCATCAACGAAATGAAGTTAGTGAGTTGAGGGGCCATGGAAACGGTGTTCGCCGCCGATCGCGCCCAATGGCGGCGATGGCTCAACCAGAACTTCGCCCGCTCGGACGAGATCTGGCTGGTGTTTTACAAGAAGGCTTCGGGCAAGGCCACCGTGTCCTACGAGCATGCCGTGGAAGAGGCGCTGTGTTTCGGCTGGATCGATGGCAAGAAAAAGAAGCTGGACGAGGAATGCTACGCGTTCCGCTTCACGCCCCGCAAGGCGAGGAGCCCGTGGTCGAAATCGAACCTTGAACGCGTGGAGCGGTTGATGGCGGAGGGTAAAATGATGCCGGCCGGACTGAAAGCGTACCAATCGAGCGATCGACGCGCTGTTGCGCCCAGGCCGGTGGAGCTGCCGAAGGTGCTGGAAGAAGGGTTTCGCCGGCATCGCTCGGCTTGGGCGAACTATCAGAAGTTTCCGCCAGGCTACCGTCGCGTAACTTCAGGATGGGTGGCCAGTGCGAAGAAAGAGGAGACGCAAATCAAGCGGCTGGAGAAGCTAATCGAGTTTTCGGCGCGCAACCAGCGCATCACCTTTATGTAAATCATCGAGTTTATGTGAATCATCGAGTTCATGTGAATCATCGAGTTCATGTGAATCCTCGAGTTCATGTAAGAAGAGCTCCCACTTGCTCCCAGACCTTGGCCGCGATTGCGTCGGGCGTTCCGTTCCCTTCGATGAGACGAAAACGCTGCGGCTCGCGCAGGGCCAACTGGTGATAAGCTTCGCGCGCCCTCTTATGAAACTCGATGGCCTGCTCCTCCAAGCGCGTCTCTAAGCCTCCGCGCGATTGCGCACGAGCCAGTCCGGTTTCGCTGTCAATATCGATGCACAGGGTCAAATCCGGTACCAGTCCCTGGCACGCGATACGATCGACTTCCAGAACTTTCTCCCAACCGAGACCGCGCCCGGCGCCCTGATAAGCGATGGAAGAATCCGTGAAACGATCTGAGACGACAATCTTGCCTTGAGCCAGAGCCGGCAGAATCCACTGCTCGACATTTTGCGCTCGAGCCGCGAACATCAGCAGCAATTCCGCGGTTGCCGTTAGTTCCTTATTGGCCGGATCGAGCAGAATGCGGCGGATTTGTTGCCCGATGGGCGTGCCGCCTGGTTCGACGGATTCGAGCACATCGCGTCCTTGATGGCGCAGACGCGCGACCAGCATGCGGGCCTGCGTGCTTTTGCCGCTGCCGTCGGGCCCTTCAAATGTCACGAACAGGCCCCGACCCTTAGTCGTAGACATAGTGCAGGACCTTCTTCAGATCCTCCCACGCTTCCTTCTTCGCGCTTTGATTGTAAGCCCGTAGCAGGTACGACGGATGGTAGGTGACCATCACTGGAATGTCGCGCCAGTTGTGCCATTTTCCGCGCATCGCGGTCACGCTTTGTTTGGTGTTCAGCACAGCCTTGGCCGCTGTGCCTCCGAGCAAGCAGATCGCTTTGGGTTTTATGGCCTGAAGCTGGCGATAAAGGAATTGGCCGCAGATTTCCATCTCGTCCGGTTCCGGTGTGCGATTCTCCGGTGGCCGGCACTTCACCACGTTACAGATATAGACGTCGGGGCGCTTGATCGGGATGCCTTCCTTGGACGCCGTGCCTTCGATCATCTGGGTGAGCAATTGTCCCGCGCGGCCGACGAACGGCAGGCCTTGCGCATCCTCGTCGGCGCCCGGACCTTCGCCGACGAACACCAGCCGCGCTTGGTCATTGCCCGATCCGAAAACGATTTTGTTGCGGGCTTCGTGGAGGCGGCAGCGCTTGCAGTCGCCAATGTCCCCCAGGATCGTTAACAGAGAGTCCTGCGCGGGTTCGATGGTTGGTAAAGGCAGAACTGGGGGCTGGGGATTAGGGGTTGGGGGCACAGGCACGTTGGTGGTAGGTCGGCGGTACACCGTCTTAACGCCGAGGTCTTGGTAGAACTCGAGACGTTGGCGCAGCTGGTCCTTGTTCATTGCGCCGCGTGAATGGCCAGGCGAAGCTTCAGCACTTGATCGAAGATGCGGTCGGCGATCACGCGCTTGGGCGCTCGCGAAAGCGGAATGGTTTCGCCGGTGCTCAGCACCAGCACCACCTCGTTTTCGTCGGCTTCAAAGCCGGTAGCTTCCTGATTCACCAGATTGGCAACCACCATGTCGCAATTCTTCGACTCGAGTTTCTGACGGGCGCTCTCGACCAGGTTCTCGGTTTCGGCTGCGAATCCGATCAGCAACCGGTCGCCTTTCTTGCGCCCCAATTCGGCCAGGATATCGAGTGTCGGGTCTAAATCGAGAGACATCCGCATCGCGGTTTTCTTGATCTTGTGGCGGGGCACCTGGGCGAGATGATAGTCGGCTACCGCGGCAGCCTTCACGATAATGCTGGCTTCGCTCAAATGCGCGATCACGGCGTCGTGCATCTCAAGAGCGGTGCGCACGTGCACCACGCGCACCCCGCGTGGCTCCGCCAGTTGTACAGGACCTGAGACCAGCGTCACTTCCGCTCCGCGCTCAGCCGCCGCTTCGGCCAGCGCATAACCCATCTTGCCGCTCGAACGGTTGGATATGAAGCGCACCGGATCCAGCGGCTCCTGTGTGGGGCCGGCGGTGATGAGAACGATCTCGCCCTCCAGGTCGCGGGAATGGTTACTCAAGGGGGACCTTAAGTTGGCAACGACATCGGCGATTCTTCCCGGCTCGGCCAGACGTCCCGGTCCGGTGGTCCCGCAAGCCAGCAAGCCTTCTTCCGGCTCTACGATGACATGCCCGCGCTTGCGCAAGATTTCCAAATTCTCCTGGGTCGCCGGATGGGCCCACATGTTGTTGTTCATGGCGGGCGCGAGAACCACGCGGCCGGTGAACGCCAGGTACATGGTCGTCAAGAAATCGTCGGCCAGTCCGTGCGCCAGGCGAGCCATCAGATCGGCCGTCGCCGGCGCGATCACCAGCACTTCGTTGTCCTGAGCGACGGCGATGTGCTCCACCGCGCTCGAAAGAGTTTCGTCTGAGTTTCCCGAGGCGAAAAGCCCAGTGATTACTTTCTTTCCCGTGAGGCTCGCAAAAGTCAGCGGCGTGATGAACTGGCACGCGGCGTCCGTCATCACAACCTGGACGCACATGCCGCGCTCCATCAAGGCCCTGGCCAGCTCCGCGGATTTGTAGGCGGCGATTCCGCCACCGACGCCGAGCACCACGTTCATGGCTTATTCTTGTGGAACATCCTCGGGAACTACACGCAGCGAGTCGGTATACTTCACCAGACCGCGCCGCACCTCTTCCATCGAAGTCACCGTCGGCTTCTTCGACGTGGTGGGGAGAAACGGACGGGCGCCATTCTGCAATTGCCGCGCGCGCTTGGCGGCCACGATGATGAAGCGATAGGTGCTCTGCTCGCCATCGTCGGGGATCGCGTACATCGCGTTGTTTCTCATTCTCTCAGCCATGGTGGTGGTTACCTCTCTCTTAGTCGACCTTGAAACTTTCGAGGATCGGCCCTACTTCTTCTTCCATACGATCCCGGCGTAACCGCTCCGCTTCGACGATGTTCACCAGTCGCGCCGAAGCTTTCTCGATATCCCGATTGATCAGAACAAAATCGTAGTGCATGTAGTTCTTCACTTCGGTTGCGGCACCCTGCAGCCGGCGCTGGATCACTTCCTCGCTGTCCTGCGAACGCGAACGAAGCCGCTGTTCCATAATTTGCTTGGAGGGCGGCAACACAAATATGGTGATCGCCTGCGGAATCGCTACCCTCAATTGTCTCGCACCTTGGATGTCGATGTCGAGTACCAGGTCTTTGCCCTCCCGCACCGCCGAGTCAAACGCCTCGCGATTCGTTCCGTAGTAATTGCCAAACACCTCGGCATATTCCAGGAACTCGCCGCGCGCAAGCCGCTCCTCGAAGTCCTTACGGCTGATGAAGATATAGTCAACACCGTCGGTCTCACTCGACCGGGGAGGGCGCGTGGTATAAGAGATGGAAAAGTGCAGGTTGGGCACTGTATTCAGGAGCCGGTGCACCAGGGTTGACTTCCCTGAACCCGAGGGCGCCGAGATGATAAAAACGCTGATCATTCCAGATTGAGAGCCTGTTCGCGGATTTTTTCGATAGCGGCCTTGGAGGCTAAAGCCAGCTCTGTAATGCGCAGGCCCAGATCGCCCAGCCCGCTAGTCTTCGACAGGATGGTGTTGGTCTCGCGATTGAGCTCCTGCAGCAGAAAATCGAGGCGCTTGCCCACTTCGCCGCCCGAGTCCAGGATCTCGTCTATTTGGCGCGAATGAATCCGAAGGCGCGAAATTTCCTCGCCGATATCGCTGCGGTCGGCTAGCAGTGCGGCCTCCTGCGCCAGGCGCTGCGGATCGATAGTGCTGCTGCCGAGCAGCTCATGCAGTTTTTCGACCAGACGCTTCTGGAAGGCGGGAATGGCTCCCGCGCGAATCCGATGCATCTCTTCACCACCGGCTTCGATGGCCGCGTTTTGTCCTCGGATGAATGCGGCCAGCTCGGCGCCCTCCCGCGCCCGAAACTGGTTGAGCATTTCGACCGCCTCATCGAGCGCGGTGAGGATGGCCTTTTCGGCGGTTGTGTCGGGAGCCCATTGCTCGGAAGCGCCGAGGATCCCCGGCAACAACAAAATTCGATTCAGATCCGGCTGCGCATCGATTCCTTCTTCGGCTGCCGCTTTCCGAAAAGCCGCCAGGTAAGAGCGAAAGAGCGGCAGGTTCAGACCGCCAGAGGCGCCATTGGACGGACGCTGCACGGAACATCGCACGTCCACGTGTCCGCGCAGAACGGCTCGCTTGAGGGCGGCCCGCATGACATGCTCGAGCGAATCGAGCTCGGCGCCCAAATGGAAGTGCAGATCCAGGCCGCGATGGTTGACACTCTTGAGGCTGATGGCGATGTCACCATGTTCGGTGGTCTTCTGGACGCGGGCGAAGCCGGTCATGCTGCGAATGGGTGCCGTGGTCAAGGATTCAGTCTCGGATTCTCATGGATTTACCAGCGGGTCGGACAAAAACTGCAGCTCATGGAGCCGCTGATAGATGCCGCCGTGGTTGATCAATTCCTCGTGCGTTCCAACCTCGGAGATGCGCCCCCGATCCACCACCACGATTTTGTCCGCCCGGCGGATGGTCGACAAGCGGTGCGCGATCACGATCACGGTGCGATTGCTCATCAGCGTCTGCAGAGCCTTTTGTACCAGAATCTCCGATTCGGTATCCAGATGCGACGTGGCTTCGTCCAAAATCAGAATCGGCGCGTTCTTGAGCAGCGCGCGCGCGATGGCCAGCCGCTGCCGTTGTCCACCGCTGAGTTTGGTTCCGCGCTCGCCGATCACGGTCTCGTAGCCCTCGGTCATCCGCTCGATAAACTCGTCGGCCAGGGCGTTGCGCGCGGCTTCGCGAACCTCATCGTCCTTGGCTTTGGGCCGCCCGTAGCGGATGTTGTTCGCCACGGTGTCGTTGAACAGGAAGGTCTCCTGCGCGACCATCCCGATCTGGGTGCGCAGAGAAGCGATTTGAAGATCGCGCACGTCCTTGCCGTCGATTCGAATGGCGCCCCCGGTTACATCGTAAAATCGCGGAACCAGGTTGGCTAACGTGGTCTTCCCCCCGCCGCTCGGACCCACCAGCGCCACCACTTCGCCGGCGCGCACTTCCAGGCGAACGCCGCAGAGGGCGAATCCGTTGGGCGCATTCTGGTAGTGGAAGTCGACATTGTCCAGCTCCACCGCATGCTGGAATTTGCCGAGCTTGGCCGCACCCGGCTTTTCGGCAATCTGTTGATCGCGATCCAGGTACTCGAACACCTTCTGCGACGCGCCCAGAGCTTGCTGGAAGATGTTGTGAATGCCGGTGAGGCGCTTTACGGGTTCATACAGCATCAGGAGCGCGATCACGAAACTGGTGAATTCCCCAGCCGTCAATGTGCCGCTTTTGATTTGGATGCGCGCGTAGCTGAGCAGTCCCACGATGGTGAGAGCGCCGAAGCATTCGATGAGCGGCGAAGAGAGCGCTTGTTGCGCAATATAGCGCAGGTTGCTGGATTTGAATCGCGCGGCGGCCAAGCTGAAGCGGTTGGATTCGACGTCTTCGGCCCCGAACGATTTTACTACCTGATGCCCGCTGATGGTTTCCTGCAGGATTTGATTGAGATCGGCGGCCTCGTCCTGCGCCTTGCGGGTGGTGCGGCGGATGCGGCGGCCGATGCGCAGCGTGGGCACCAGCACGAACGGCAGAAGTGTCAGGCTGACCAGAGCCAGCCGCCAATCCTTTTGGATCACCACGCAAAGCAGGAAGACCACCGTGAAACTCTGGCGCATCCAATCCGCCAGCATATGCGAGATAGCAACTTGAATCTTTTCGATGTCGTTCATGACGGACGACATCACGCGGCCGGTGGAGTTGGATTCGAAGAAATGCGCGTCCTGCCGCAACACTTTGTCGAATACAGTTTGGCGCAAATCGGTGACCGCCGAGATGCCGACATAGTTGACGAAGTAATTGCCGAAATAATCGCAGGCCCCTTTGATGACGAACGTGGCGAAAATGGCGATGGCGACCATGGTCCAGACGTTATGGATAGAGGCAGGTAGGAAATCTTGAAGATAAACTGCGTGATTAAAGACCGGGATGGTGAACAGGGGGACAGGAGAATCCGGCCGGTCGGGCTGCAATACGCGATCGAACACGGGAACAATGAGAAGAGCGGTGAAGCCCTGCGCGGCGCCCACCAAAGCCATCAACAACACCGACAGCAGCAAGGGCGCCAGGTACGGGCGAACGTAGTGCAGCAGCCGGTGGAGTTCCTTCATGCGGATTGTCGGGCCGGGGCCAGGGTGGCGACGGCACTCGTCACCTGGGAGACTTCGAGAGATTGGATTCCTTCGGTGCCGGTCAACACCACGTTCTCGGTGCGCCAGGGACGCCAATTGTCGACCTCGGACGATCCGAAAAGCACCACCACGGGGCGGCCAAAAGCCGCGGCGATATGCGCCGGTCCACTGTCGTTTCCGACGAATATGGAAGCGCCCGCGAGCAGCGCTTTCACTTCCTCGAGCGGCGCGCCCTGGAAGCAGGAAAATTCAGCAAAGGCCGATAGATCTTCGCCGGCGCCTCCAATAAAGAGAGGTTCGATGCCCAGGTCGCGCTGCAAATGCCTCGCAACGGCGAGGAAGTTTTCTGGGGGCCAGGTTTTTGCGGCCTCCGATGCGAACGGATGCAGAACGGCGTATGGGCGGGGGCGGGAAATAGCGGTTGCGAACAATCGCGCGCGCGGGATCTGGGTGAGCGGTACTCCCAAATAAAACATAGCGGAGGCGAGATGCTCCGCCGTGTGGACCTTGCGGTCCACCCCCAGTATTTCCTGAGCGCGCGGGATGCGCAGGTTGTACATGGGCTGGAATCGAAAATGAGCGAATCCAGCGCGCAGGCCTGCCGCCGCTGCCAGCATCATGCGAACGCTGGTAGCGCCACCGTGAAGATTCAGGGCCAGATGCGGCCGAAACCGCCCGACACTGGCTGCATTGGGAGCGAGGATTTGCTCGACATCCGGATTTCCCGCGAACACTGGTGCGAAGCGATCTTCCACCACCACCGCAACGCGCAGATCGGGCCGCGCCTGTTTCAGCAGAGAGAGCGCGGGCGTGGTCAGAACAGAATCGCCCAGCGACCGCAAACGGATGATCGCCACCCGTGCGCCGGACGGTAGGCGGTCTAGGACGTGGGTCGTCATCTCAACACGCACTGAACGGGATAAGCCAGCTTACTCCTCGACCTTCGCTTCATCGATCAGCATGACGGGGATGTCGTCGCGAATGGGGTACACGCGCTTGCACTGGACGCATTTCAAGCCGCTCTGGTCCGGCTTCATCTCCAGTTCCGCTTTATCCAGCGGGCAGACCAGGATGTCGAGCAAATCCTTGCTGATCGGCATGGTGTGATTCAGTTTAACTTCGATCCAGTTTAACAAGGTTAGCGCGCGCGGGGCGCCGGGCCGCGTCAGAATGTGAAGCGTGCTTGTAAATCGATCCGGCGGTTGAGTCCGCTTTGCGCGAAAGCGCCGACGCCACCTGCCAGATTATTCGATTCATCGAACAAGGGCGAGCTGATGATGCCGTTGATCGGTCCCGGATTCACGTGATTGAGCAAGTTGCGCGCTTGGACCGAGAAGGTCAGGTTGTAGCGCTGCCCGGTTGATCCGCCGCCGCCCAAGCCGCGGAAGAAACCGCCGGGACCGCCGCCAGGACCTCCGCCGAACCCACCGCCCGGACCGCCGCCACCACCAGGACCACCACGCCCGCCTCCACCACCGCCGCCTCCCCCGCCACCAAAGTCGCCGCCATTGTTGCGAGGCCTGGTAGCGCTCTCGCGCGATCCTCCAAAACCAAACGTTTTTGCGACGCGGAAGTTAAGGCTGATACTGCCCGGGCTCCGGCCGAAGTTACGCGGCAGAATCGTCTCGCCCGGGGTGGGGTCGGGATTGAGATAGAGTCCGTCAAAGAAATACTTGGTGGGGGTTGTTGAGATTCCCGGCCGCTCGTTGAACAGCGTGTCGCCGTACGGATCGGTGCCGGTGGTGATGTTGAAGGGCGCGCCGGAATTCGCATTGAAGAAGGGCGCGAACAGCAAGTTCCAGGGCCCGGTGATGGTTCCACCGACGAACACGCGGTTGCGCTGGTCGAGCGCGGAAGGCCCGTACTCGCCCTGCATGCTGTAAGGACTGGAAGGCAGAGTACCCACGCCATCGGTGTTGCTGTAGGCGCGGCCATACATATAGAACCCGTTCAGCGAGACTCTCTTGTTTAATTGCGAGCGGACGTTGGTGATCAACTGCCACTGGTTGAATAGCCCGGACGATTGCATCAGCAGCACCGGATCTGTCTGATACTGGCCGTAGAGCGGATAAACCCCTGTACCGGGGCCGGTATAGGTGCCAAGCAGCGGTGCATTAATGTCCGCCGAACGCAGTTCATGCAAGCCGTGCGAGTTCACGTAAGATTCCGATATGGTGGTGTTCTTGGGTAGCTGGCGCTCCACCGTCATGGCTTCCTGCAGGATGTAGGGCGCGTGCAACTGCGAATCCAGCAGCTGGATGGTCTGCGCGGATTGAGGCGGCAACAACAGGCCCGCCGGTATACCGGGCGTACTGGGATCGAACGGGATGGGGTTGGTGGCGCTCTGCGTGAGCACATATTGCTGCTGCAAAATGCCGTTATAGCGATCCGCGGTCTCGATGACCGTTTGGCTGACGCGATCATAGAAAATGCCGAAGCCGCCTCGAAAGACGGTGGCGGGCCGCGGATTGTTCTTGCTCTGGCCGGGCGCCCAGGCGAATCCGACGCGCGGCGCCCAATCGTGCCAGTCGTGAATTTGGGTCTGTGTTTCGAAGCGCAAGCCCAGGCTCAGCGTGAGGTTGGGTTTCACACGCCAGTCGTCGCCCAAAAACGCGCCGACATCCGCTGTGTTGACGTTCACCAAAGGACTTCCGGTGTTGACGTTGAACTGGGACGGACCGCCGCCGAGCTGCTGAATCTGTCCCGGAGTGTAGTGCAGGCTCTGCAGGAACAATGTGAGCTGATAAACCTGAATGGACTGCAGGGTTCCGCAGGCTGGGTTCGGGTTGGTGGCATCACACCCAGTGACAGCCGGTGTAGCCGAATAGACGCCGTCCGTGGGTTCCAGGCCGTATCCACCGTAAAAATTGTAGTTTCCGCCGAAGTTTGTAGGCGAAAAGTTATTGACGGTTACGGCGCGAACACGAACGCCGAATTTCCAGGTGTGCGCGCCGCCTGAAATCGTCGTGTAGTTCTGCAGCTCGTAGTGGTTTTCGGTGTCGCTGTACTTTCCTATCTGAGCGCCGCCGCCGTTAAACGCGCCAGCTACGGTGATACCCGGCAGCTCGGAAGTTTCCATCTCAACCGAGTTGGTGTGATAGAGCTGGAAGTGCGTCTCGTTGATCACCTTGGTGCTCAGCACGGCCGTTTCGATCAGTTGAACTGTGTGATCCGTGTTCAGAGCGTGATAGCCGGTCGTCAAAAGACTCAGATTGCCCACACCCTGGTTGTCCAGATCGTTCCGCGTGTAGCCGTAGCGCATGGTGAGCGTGTTGTTCTTGCTGAGTTGATAATCGAACCGCGGGCTGATGCGAAAACGGTTCTGCGGAGCGACAAAAACGCTGTTGAAAGACGAGACCAGAAAGCTGCTCGGACTTACAGTGAAACCGTTGATGATGTTTCCATTGTCGATATCGCGATCCTGAACATCCAGGAAGAAGGACGCCTTTTTGCCCAGCGCGCCGCTGAGAGACCCGCCGAAATTCCTCTGCAAGAACGGAGCCTTGTCGGCGGCGTAGGGGTTGCGGGCATCCCAAATGGCATCGCCGAAATCGGCATTGATGTTTCCGTGCAGCTTATCGGTGCCCGGCTTAGTGAGGATCTCGATGCGCCCGTACCCGAGCTTGTCGTATTCGGGCGAGAACGGGTTCTGGTTGATGCGAATCTCGCGGATGGAATCCTTGCTCGGCAGCGTGCCGCCGGTGAAGCCGTCGATGTAAATCTGTCCGCCGCTCGGTCCAGCGGATGGTCCGGCCAGCGCCTGCAAATCAGCCTGCAGATCGTCGGGATCGTCAGACAGTGCCTGCAAATCGGTTCCCCGCAGCACCAGGGCGCCTGCGTTCTGGGAAGGGTCCACGCTCACCTGGGGGCCCGCGTTTTCCTGCACCGTAACTTCCTGCTTTTCCGCCGCCACCTGCAACTGTAAGTTAGCTGTCGCGTTTGGCGAGGTGCTCAAATCGACAGCGAATGGCTGCGCTTGTTGCAGGCCGGGTGAGGTGGCAATGACGCGATACTGGCCGGATGGAATGCCGCTGATGGAATAGGAGCCGTCATTGCCCGATGTTCCCGATTTCACCGGACCAGCCGCACTGGATACGGTGACCTTGGCGCCTGGCACCAGGGCACCCGATTCATCGGTCACCACGCCATGCACGATGCCGGAGGGTTGGGCATATGTGGCAGGCAAGAAAGTCAGCAGTAGCAACAGGAGCAGCAGTAGGGGTTTCATCTTTCGTGCCTTTACCTAGCGGACGTTGTTTGCCGATCGGCCGGGATCATTGGTCCCCGCCGCCGCCGAGATCGAGATTCCAAGATCCTAAGTTTACTTGTCCGGCGGTGCGCGGCGCTGCGGCCAGGAACGGCTCCACGCCCGCGACAAACGCGAAGGCGGTGATCGCGGAATCGCCAGGACCTTTCGAACTGGAGACAATCACCGCGTCGCCCTTCTTCAAGTCCGAAAGCGACAGTTGCGGCATCCGTTCGAGTATTTGCTGGAGATCGCCACCACTGCCGCCCGGGCCTCCACGGAAACCACCTGCCCCACCTTGTGGCGCGGCATTTTCACCGGCCGGAGGACGGGCACCGGCGCCTGCAGCGCCCTGCGGCGGTCCACCAGCGGCAACGGTATCGGGACGAAGCCGCCGAGCCAGCCGGGTGGCTGTTTCAGTATCCAAGCGCCTCAGCAACGAATTTGGATTGGTTCGAACCACCACGGGCTTCTTGGTTTGCAGGTTGGTGATGCGCACTTCGCCGGTGGTTGCGTCCACCGAATCCACCGTTCCCGCAATCGTCTCGAAAGCGCCCGAAATCAGCTCTTCGGCCTTCAGATGCGTTCCATCTTCGTTCTTGTCGCCGAGAGCGCGCACGGTATCGCCGGGCTGCAGATCGGCAAATGAACTGGGCTTGGCATCGGCGAATTGCACCGAATCGGGCGAATAGCGCCGGAATTCAGCCGCGGCGGCGTCAATGGTCATCGTCTTGGGATCGCGGCCGCGCGTGGTGACGGTTACTTCCTTGTTCGCCGCGTTCAGCGCTGTTACTACACCGGTAACGCTACGCGTCCGCCACTCGGCTTGGTCGTGCTGATGTTTCTGGGCCAGATCGGCTTTGGTCATGATGACCAGCGCGCGAGCCGGAGCGTCGCTATCCTTCTCCAAAGCCAAGGCACGATCGCCAACCATTACGTCGGTGAATGCGATTTTGGTGGCCTTCTTGAGGTCTTTCTCTCCAGGAGCCACCCGCAAAAACGACGTGTTGTCCGCGAGCATGACGGTATACGCCGCGCCGTCGTCGCCCTTGAGTTTGATTTGCTTGGCCGCGGCATCAATGGAGGTAACTTCGCCGATGACTTGCTTGAGTGCCGGCGGAGTTTGCGCGCAAGCGGCTGCGCTATACGCCAGGACAGCTACCAGGCTGAACCACGCTCTTAGGGACACACAGCGCATCAATAAACTGGGCGAACTAGAACTTACAGCGGTTACTGGCAAAGTGTCAAGATACGTAAAAGCGCCGGACCTTCAAGCACTTTCGTGCATTTCAAGCACTTTCTCGCAGTGATGAACAGTTTTGCGACACTCAATTGGGGCTAATCGCCAGCTTGTTATCCACTCCGGTGACGCCTTTCACTTTTTTGGCGATTTTTTCCACTTTTGCCTTCAGCTTGTCGTTGGTCACCTTGCCCGTAAGTACCACCACGCCGTTGTGGGCGTCCACCGAGATCGGCTGGCCGCCGACTTCGGAATCGTCCGCGATCTTCACCCTGACCTGATCCACGATGACATCGTCGGTGACAGGCGTCTTGGTCTTCTGAGCGAACAGTGGTGTGAAGACCAGAGCCAACAAAACTGCAATCGATAGGAGTCGCATTAGGAAACCGTACCTTCGTCCGAGTTCAATTCTCGTCCAGGCTTGATTCTCCTCCGTGCATGGATCGCCAGTCAATGGCATTGAGAAACTCGGGATTCTCACGCCAATCTTTTTGCACTTTAACAAAGAGTTCCAGAAAGACTTTGCGACCCAGCATCTTTTCAATTTCAAGACGCGCCTTGGTGCCGATTTGTTTAAGCGCCGCTCCGCCCGCCCCGATGACGATGGCCTTTTGGCCGTCGCGCTCGACGTAGATGGTGGCGGCGATCTTTGTGATTTTCGAAGACTCTTCCCAGCGCTCCACCAGAACTGCGACCGAATGCGGCACCTCTTGACGGGTATGACGGAGGATCTGCTCGCGAATCATTTCACCCGCCAGGAATCGCTCAGGTTGGTCAGTGAGATGGTCCGTGGGAAAGTAGGCCGGACCTTCCGGAAGTCGAGAGACAATTGCGTCGCGCACCCGATCCAGGCCCTCACCCGTGGTGGCTGACACCGGAAAGTAATCATCAAATTCCCGGATTGCCTTGAATTGCTCGATGAATGGCAGCAGCTTTCGCTTGTCCTGCACGCGGTCGATTTTGTTTACCAGAAGCAGCGCGGGCGTGGCCAAGTCCTTCAACACGGAGATGGCCTCGGTATCTTCGGCGGTCAATGGAATGGACGCGTCGGCCACATATAGCAGCACGTCGCGATCCGCCAGCGCGGTCCGAACGGTTTCCATCATCCGTTTGTTGAACAACGTAGTGGATTTGTGAATGCCCGGCGTGTCGATGAAAACGATTTGCGCGCCGGGAACATTTACCACGCCCTGAATGGTGGTGCGGGTGGTCTGCGGTTTGTCGGAAACGATGGCGAGTTTTTCGCCGATAAGGGCGTTTAATAGCGTTGATTTTCCCGCGTTCGGGCGGCCGATGAGCGATGCGAACCCGGACCGGAATGCGCTCATGAATGAGTCTGGGGCACCGTTTCGTGGGCCACTTTCGAAACTCGCACCTGCTCCACTTTTAACTCATCTCCGGCCAGCACTTCCAGCCGGATGCCGTCGCGTTCAATCACTTCGCCGATATGCGGGACGTGGCCCAGCCATTCTGTCACCAGGCCGCCGATGGTAGTGGATTCGGTCTCTTCCGGAGGCCGGAATTCCAGCAGATCGTGCAAGCGGTCCAGATCCAGGCTGCCGGCCACCACGAAACTGCCGTCCGGCTGCGTCGCCACGTCGCGCTCGGGCTCATGCTCGTCGTGAATTTCACCCAGAATCTCTTCCACCATGTCTTCCATGGTCGCCAGCCCAGCCGTGTTGCCGTACTCATCGATCACGATGGCCATGTGCGCTCCGTCGTGCTGCATCTCGCGCAGCAGATCGTTCACCGGCTTGGTCTCGGGAACAAAGCGGATGGGGCGCGTCAGTTCTTTCACCCGGCGGCCTTCCCGCGCCGCTTCGTCCAGTTCGAACATGTCGCGCACGTGTACGAAGCCGATAATGTTGTCGATGGTCCGCTCATACACCGGAATGCGCGAGTATTGTTCGTGAATTACCAGTTCGCGCAAATCTTCGAGAGAGCGGTGGGCTTCGATGGCCACCATTTTCGGACGCGGCGTCATCACTTCCCGGACGGTCTTGTCGCCGAATGCGACCACCGATTCTATGAGCTTGCGGTCGTCTTTTTCGATGATGCCTTCTTCTTCCCCGGCCGAGATCAGCGCGTCGATGTCGCCGGATGGTCCTGGCCCTTCTTCTTTGGTTTTCGCGGGTTCGGACAATTCCACCAGCGATTGGAAGAAGCCCAGAATCGCGGTGAGCGGCCGAACCAACAGCGCGCACACGCGGAGAACGGGCGCGAAGGGAAGCAGCCAGCGGCCGCTGGTTTTGAGGTACAGCAACTGGGCCAATACGTAGGTCGAAATCAACATGGTGAGCCAGGCGAAGAGAGCTGCCTCGAACAGGTTCTGCCAGGCTTGGCCGGGGTGTTGCGCGGGATCCGTGGTTTGCGTCGCCAGAAAACAGACTCCCAGCAACAACAACAGGGTGTGCTTGATCAGCGAAAATGCGAGGACGCCGTCGTCGCCTTTGACGCCTATGCGATCCTCCAGAGTCTCCTTGAAGAATTGGAGAGCCGGCAAATCGCGCGAACGCAGCCGTAACGACTCCATGTAGAGCACCTGGACCACGGTGATCAGACACAGCAGCACGGCCCAAATCACAGTCGCGGCGACGGCAAACCACGTCATAAGAGCACCTGGGTCATAAGAGCACCTGGGTCATAAGAGCACCTGGGTCATAAGAGCACCTGGGTCATAAGAGCACCTGGGTCATAAGAGCACCTGGGTCATAAGCGCGACCGTCCGATTAAACCGTTCGGCAATCCGAAAGCGGCACGCCATTTTTTTTCGGCGCGGGCCATCCGGCCGCCGTCGTTTTCGTGATCCATCCCTAGCAGATGAAGTACGCCGTGCAGCATCAGAATCTCAATCTCTTGTCCGATGCCATGGCCATATTCGGCTGCCTGGCGCTGGGCGTGTTCAAACGAGATCGCAATGTCACCCAAAAACCCCAGAGTCTGTCTGGACGGGAACGACAAGACGTCGGTGGCGTGATCTTGCTTTCTAAAGTCGCGGTTCAGCCGCTGCATTTCCAGGTCGCCGGTGATCAGGCAAGTGAACGGGCGTCCGCCGGTCACTTCCGATGCCAAGCGTTTGGCGAATGCGCGGGCCGGCCGCCTCGAAAAGCCCGGCGTGGCGGAATGGAATAGCAGAGTAGTCTGCTCAGCAGGCATGGCCAGATATTAAACCAGTGGGATCTCGCGGTTTTCCGCCGCTACAACTGGGAGCGGATGACCCGCTGGTTCGGCTAATGCCGCGGCTTCGACCGCCGGATCGGTCAGTTTCAATGCGAGCTGACGTCCGCTGATAGTTTCCTGATGCCGCTCGTAAGCTTTTACAATCTTTTGCACCAGAGGATGGCGAACGACGTCGCGATCGTCGAAATAAACAAAGCTGATTCCTTCGATGCCACGCAGGACTTCTACTGCGTCGTTCAGTCCGCTACGTTTTCCGCTAGGCAGATCCACCTGCGTCAGGTCGCCGGTGACCACCATTTTCGAATTGAAGCCCTGGCGCGTCAGCACCATCTTCATCTGCTCGGCGGTGCTATTCTGCGCCTCGTCCAGAATGATGAAGCTGTCGTTCAGCGTGCGGCCGCGCATGAACGCGATGGGCGCCACTTCGATGACCGCGCGCTCCAGCAATTTCTCCACTTTGTCGGCATCCAGCATGTCGTACAGCGCGTCGTACAGCGGGCGCAGATACGGGTCCACTTTTTCCTGCAGATTGCCGGGCAGGAACCCGAGCCGTTCGCCGGCTTCCACCGCCGGCCGGGTTAGCACGATGCGAGCCACGCGTTTGTTCATCAGCGCGGAAACCGCCATTGCCACGGCGAGATACGTTTTTCCGGTGCCGGCCGGCCCCACGCCGAAGACCAGGTCGTTCCGCTCGATGGCATCCACATACCGGCGCTGATTCACGGTCTTGGGGGCCAGCGTCTTTTTCCCGAAATTGCGCTGCCGTCCACTGTGAACCAGGCTGCGGAGTGTCACCTCGGGATCGGCGGTTACAACGCGCAGGTAGCTGTTCAGGTCGCCGTTCGCGAAGCTCTGGCCCTCTTTCACCAAAGCGACATAATCTTCTAAAATGCTAGCGGCTCGAATCACGTCCGGCTCGGCGCCTTCGATCTCCAGTGAATCGTTCATGAGGCTGGCTGTCACCTTGAGGCCGCTCTCGAGCACACGGATATTCTCGTCACGGGTGCCAAACAGGGACTCAATACCGCGAGTGATCTGAACGCTGAGTTTCATCAAAAGGTGTGACTTAGTTGCATGGGGCGACAGCGGAAGAAGCCTGAATGCAGTGCGGACAGGAATCGGCGGTAGCGGGAATTTTCATCCGCGATCGCGGAGAAAAAGCAAACATCTGCCTCAGATTATACCAGAGGTGGCAAGGTCGGGGGCCAGCTCACCCGAGTACTTGCGCGCCATCCGCGCTAGCCATTCACCGCGAATGCACCATTAATTTCTCCATACGGTAAACGTCGAGGGTCACGAAGACCATTTGATGACCGGAGCGATCAGCGAATCAACACCAAATAGGCTTGGCTCGTGAAAGAATATGGTCATGAAGCGACCCTTCTCCGCTTCAAAGCCCCGCGGGCTACCCGGCCACCCAAGGTTCGCACCATCGAGGTTGAGGTTGGGGCGGCTTAAGCCGCAGCCCTTCCGCGAAATCATACCCTGCTTCGAGGCGACCGGCCAGGGTCGAACCTGGAGGGCGTAGGCACGAGTGCCCACTCGGCACGCAGAGAGTGCGTGCGCCACAATGGTCAGCAGTTCCCCTCTTTACTTCACCGGCAAAAACCGCTGCACCCGCTCGCCCGCGAACACCTCGCCCGTATAAATATCGCCTTTCGAGTCCACCGCGATCATGTGCAGCCCGAAGAACTGACCTCCGCTTTCGCCCATGCTGCCCATCTGTCCCACTATCTTCCCGTCCTCGCGATTCAGGAAATAGATGTGGTTATTGGTGAGATCGGAAATGTATAGGAACCGCTGCGCCTTGTCCGGCGAGAACATTACGCCGCCGGTGGAACCGCCCACCCCGGTCCCGGTGGCCAGGGTAAACTCCTTCAGGAATTTGCCGTCTTTGGTGAAGACCTGTATGCGATTGGCCATGCGATCGGCCGCGTAGACCTTGCCGTCGTGAGAGACGTTCAGCGTGAGGTGTCCGCGAAATTCTTTGGGTTCAGGCCCGCCGGGAGTATACGCGCGGTCCTTGTCGTCGGTAGTCATTTCCGCCAGCGTATGCCCATACGCGCCCCAGCCGCGCTTGAACTGCAGCGTATCTAAATCGAACACCATCACACGACCACCCAGATAATTGTCGGCGGCGTACATTTCGCGAGCCGGTTCGTCGAGCCGTATTTCTTCGAGTCCGCCCACGATCATCGGCGTGGTCGGAGGATACTTGGCGCGGAAGGCTGCGATCGCCGCGTCCCGAGCCGCCTGAGCCGCAGGACTGGGTTGTGGCCTGCCCCCGAGTGGCGTGAGAAATCCAGCAACTGGCCCAGCGCTGCCATGGCCCGGAATGTGCGGCGCAACGGCATCAGGGCCCCCGCCTCCTGGCTGTTTGTCCGGCGTGCGGGGAACCTCGCCCACCACCTGGCCCGTTTTCGGATCGTATTTGCGGACCGTATCCTGTCCCAGGTATGCGAAGCCCTTGGTGTCCACAGCCATACCATGGCCTTGGGGCGCATCGAAGGATCCGATGACGTCGCCGTTCTTGTCGATGTGGATCATGGAAGGCGGCCGAACGCAGCAATCGGCCAGCGGAGGGCTCAGCTCGGCTTCGAGTTCAATATCTGTCAGATCGTTGGGACGATCGTACACCCAGACGTTGTCGTCCTTATCCACAGCCAATCCGGTGACACCGCCCATCTTCCACTTGTTTGGGAGCGGTTTGGGCCAGTCCGGATCGAACTTGAACTTTGGTGCGGCAGGCTCTTGGCCCATCAATGATGCGCACCAAAGCGACACGCACAAAAGCGCCAGGCCGAGTCCGGCCAGCGTTCTCCACCCGATCTTCATAACCACCTCCACATACAACTGGGAGATTCTTTCACATCGGCGCGTCCTTTACAACGGCCCGGAAGAGCTATTGTAGGACTGGAGCCAGGATGATCTCTCTGAGGCACATTCCGCGGCGCCCGCTTTCGCAATTCGTCGACTGCCTTTGGCTCTACGAAGGGTATACGCAGCCGCACGCCAAAGAGCGTGTTTTGCCGACTGGCCAGATGCAGATCGTCATCAATCTACTGGAAGACAAGTCCTGCATATATGACCGCGAGGACCCGGAGCGCTGCCAGACCTTCAGTGGATCGCTCCTGGCGGGCGCGCATTCCGAATACCTGGTCATCAGCACCGCGCTCCAGGCTTCCGTCATCGGCGTAAATTTTAAGCCAGGCGGCGCGTTCCCGTTCCTTCGGATGCCGGCCGGGGAATTGCGAGACACTACGGTGTCACTGGACACACTGTGGGGCGCGGGCGCCACCGATCTGCGAGATCAATTGCTGGAGGCCGCGACGCCTCACGCTCGTTTCGAGATTTTGGAGCGGGTGTTGTTAGCCGAGCTGGCGCGAGGCTTCGATCGCCATCAAGCCGTCAGGTTCGCGCTCGATGAGTTCATCGCGGCACCGCATATGACAACCATCTCGGGCGTGACGGACCAAATCGGCCTGAGTCCCCAGCGATTCATTCAAGTGTTCCGGGACGAAACCGGATTCACTCCCAAAGTGTTTTGCCGCATCCGGCGGTTCCAGCAGGCTCTGGGCCGGATGGAAGGGCACAAGCGAGTGGAATGGGCCGGCGTCGCGCTGGATTGCGGCTACTTCGATCAGGCGCACTTCATCCACGATTTTCGCGCCTTCTCCGGCATCAATCCTTCGTCGTACCTGCTGCAGCAGACGGCGCATCGCAACCACGTCCCGCTCAAGGATTGAAGGCGAAAATGATTGAAGGCGAAAATGACTGAAGGCGAAATTTTTTACAATACGACGCACGCGCTTTAGCCGCACAATGGCTGCTGAAAGGTTCGGAATAATGACAACGAAAATAAAACCTGTTCCCGAGGGCCGCCCCACGGTGTGCTCGTATATCGTCTCGCCCGGTGTCGCACAGATCATCGATTTCGCCAAGCAAACCTTTGGCGCCACGGAAGTGTATTCGCACAAACGACCGGATGGATCGGTGATGCATGCCGAGATCAAGATCGGCGATTCTATCGTCATGTTGGGCGATGCGGGGGAGGGTGGGAAGAAGTTCCCCGCGATGCTGCATCTCTACCTGGAGGACGTGGACGCGGTCTATCAACGGGCCATTCAGGCCGGCGCGAAGTCGCTCCGCGAGCCCACCAACCAGTTTTATGGCGACCGCTCCGGCGCTGTCGAAGATTCTTTCGGCAATCAATGGTGGATTTCCACTCACGTCGAAGATGTGACGCCGGAAGAGTTGGAGCGGCGCGCCAAGGCCGCTCAGGGTTAAACACGAGCAGGGTTAATCACGCGCAGGAGTCTTCCTGCCGATTCCGATAATCGAGGTCTGCTCCCAAGGCAGATAGCTGTCCACGCGCCGCAGGATCCAAACCAGCCGGTCGAAATTCTTGAGTTGCAGCCGGCTGATGGTCCTGCGCTTCAAAATGGTTCCGTTCAGCCACCAGCCTGGCCGGGAGGCGCGGTTGAACCGGAGCACGGTCTCCACCTCGAACCCGGCTTCGGTCATTCTCTGCCGCAACTGATCCTCGGAATAGCGCTGAAAGTGGCCCAATTCTTCATCCAGAGAATTATAGATACTCTGACCGCAAGGAACCAGGATCACCGCGCGGCCGCCATCTTCGAGCAACGAACGAATGTTTCGCAGCGCGCCGGCGGCGTCCTGGATGTGCTCCAGAACGTTGAGGCACACCACGGTATCCATCTGGCCTCGGAATGCTTCTTGCCCTTCCGGCTCAACCGCATTCAGCTCCGCTGTTTCCAGATGGGGCCGGTTCGCCAGGCGATTCCTGAGCCGCTCCAGATGTTCGCGATCAATGTCGGTGGCGACGTATCTTTTTCGGCCCGGTAAGAGCAGCCGGGTGAGATTGCCCATCCCCGCCCCGATTTCGAGCACACGTCTGCCGATGTAAGGCCGAATCGTATCGGCCATCCAGCGATTGAAATTCGGCGCGCTGGCGAAGGCATCCAGAATGTCCTTGTCTTTGGCGGCATAAATATCGTTGGACAGCGCGGTCTTCAAAATCACCCAGAAGGCCTCGAACGCGTCCCCCAGGCCAATCTTCTTGCCCTCCTCATAAGTTCGCCCGCTGTAACTGATGGGAGTTTCGTAGATGCGTGCCTGCCGCTTGGCCAATTTAATGGTGATCTCGGGCTCAAATCCGAACCTCTGGCTGCGAATGGGAATACTCCGCAGCAGAGAGGTGCGAAAGGCTTTGTAGCAGGTTTCCATGTCGGTGAGATTCAGATCGGCGAATACATTGCACATGCCGGTGAGCAGATGGTTCGCCAGCGAATGCCAATAATAGAGCACCCGCCGCTCGCCGCTGGTCATGAATCGCGAACCGAATACCGCGTCCGCCCGCCCGTCCACCAAAGGAGCCAGAAGTTTCTGGTATTCGTTTGGGTTGTATTCGAGGTCGGCATCCTGAATGATGGAGAATTCTCCGCGGGCCTCGGCAATCGCCCGGCGCAAGGCTGATCCCTTGCCTCGATTGCGGGCGGATTTCAGCAGGCGAATAACGCCTGGATATCGCTCTGCTACCCCCTCCACTTCTTCGACCGAACCGTCCGTCGAGCCGTCATCTGCGACGATAATCTCTCGCTCGAAACCCTCGGGCAGCGGAGCCGCAATCACCCGTGACAGCAAGGTTGCCACGAACTCCTCTTCGTTATAGAGGGGCACCAGGATCGAAATCTTCATCGGTTTCCTCATTATTGTGGCAGGTAGAGGGACGCATTGGTCGCAACGTAAAACCCGCCAGATGTTTCAGAGCACCCTGCGCTAACATGAGATATCTCCATGCCCCCCGGCCCGCCCATGGACTGGTTTCCGCTCTGGCTCAGTTTGCGTGTGGCTACCATTTCCACCGCTCTCGCGCTGGCCGTCGGACTGTGGCTGGCGTGGATCCTGGCGAACCGGACGTTCCGCGGAAAGGAAGTCCTGGACGCTGCCGTTACGCTGCCGCTGGTGCTTCCGCCAACCGTTCTGGGCTACTATCTTCTGGTCCTGCTGGGGCGCGCCAGCCCCATCGGCCATGTCTATGAATGGGCCTTCGGCGGACCTTTGGTTTTCACCTGGCAAGCGGCGGTGGTGGCGTCGTTGTTTCATTCCACGCCGCTGTTGGTGAAGTCTTCACGGGCCGCTTTCGAGAGCGTCGACCGATCCTATGAACGCGCGGCGCGTAACCTGGGCGCCACGGAGCTGCGGTTGTTTTGGCGCGTTACTCTACCCCTGGTGCGCCGCTCCATTTTAGCGGCGGCTGCGCTCGCATTTGCCCGGTCGCTGGGCGATTTCGGCGTCACGCTGATGATTGCCGGTAACATTCCGGGGCGCACCCAAACCGTTTCCATCGCCATCTACGATGCCGTGGAAGGAGGCAACACCGCAACCGCCCGCATTCTGGTGATCATTATCTCGGCCGTAGCGCTCGCCATCCTGACACTGGCGAATCGCATCACATCCAACCCCTTTGGGCCTCGCCAGACGGTTTTATGATCCAGGCCCGAATTCGCAAGCAGTATGCCGCGGGGCGGGATTCCGCGGGGTTTTCACTGGATCTGGAATTCAGCGCTGCTGCTGGAGTGACCGTCCTGTTTGGTTCGAGCGGCGCGGGCAAGACTCTCACTCTGGATTGCATCGCCGGATTCGTGCGCCCCGATGAAGGGCGCATTCTGTTGGACGATCAGATTCTCTTCGACGGAGCCGCGGGCGTGCATCTGGCGCCTCGCTCGCGCCACTGCGGATACGTTTTCCAAAACTATGCGCTGTTTCCGCACATGACACTGCGCCAAAATCTGGAGTTCGCGGCTGAACGCGCGCCGCGGCTGGGCCGGCACCGCAAGGTGAATGAGATGCTCGATAAATTTCACCTCACCGACGTTGCCGGACGCCGTCCCTACCAGCTTTCCGGTGGACAAAAGCAGCGCTGTTCGATCGCTCGCGCATTGATCGGCGCCGCGCGCGTCCTGTTGCTCGACGAACCGGGGCGAGGTCTGGATGCGCCGTTGCGTGCCGAGTTCTATGCGGTGCTCCGGAGAGTGCGGGAGGAGTTTGGAACGCCCATGTTGCTGGTCACGCACGACACCCAGGAATGCTTCACACTGGCCGATGAGATGATCGTGTTGCGGGATGGCCGCGCGGTACAGAGCGGATCGCCACGCAAGGTTTTTGAGCAACCCGCCAATGTGGACGTGGCGCGTTTGCTCGGCCTCTACAACCTGCTTCCCGTGGAGATTCGATCGCTCGATCCGGGCCGCAACTCGAGCCGTCTGCGGTATCAGGATTTCGAGCTCACCGGTCCCTACTTCCCCGGTAAATTGATCGGCGATCAAGTCTGGCTGTTCGTTCGTCCCGATCAGCTCTCGGCCGCGCCCCGCAATGGCCGACCGGCCTTCAATCAGATCCCCGGCACCCTGCTACGCATGCTCGAAAAACCGGACGGGCTGCGATTGGAGTTTTCGGGTGACATCGCAGTCGAAGTGCCGGCTGGTGCGCCATTTGCTTCCATGGACAAATACAGCGGTGTCAAGGACTGGGTGGTCGAATTCCCGAGCCGCGACCTGCGAATTCTGTGAGACCCGCGAATTCCGTGAAGAGATACTGCATTACGGATTCGCCCGCGGTGGCCGAACGCGCTGCCCGTGATTCGGTGGAGATGATTCAAATCCGCGCCAAGCAGCTTTGCGCGCGTGCTCTTACCGAATTGGTTCGGGCCTCCCTGGCCCACGCGGGCGGCAGTAAGATCCTAGTAAACACGCGTATCGATATCGCACTGGCTTGTGGCGCGCACGGCGTGCACCTGCCTGCCGGATCGATGTCTCCCGCCACCATTCGCCGGATCGCGCCGCTGGGTTTCCTGATCGGCGTCTCTTGCCACAGCATCGACGAATTGCGGGCTTCGGAGCGCGAAGGCGCGGATTTTGCCGTATACGGCCCGGTGTTTCCGAGCGTCACCAAGCTGGCCGAGCCTATCGGGATCGAAGCATTCGCGCAAGCTGCGGCGAGCGTCCGCTTGCCGGTTTATGCGCTGGGGGGAGTGACGGTTGAAAACGCGCCGCAGTTGATCGCAGCGGGTGCGGCTGGCGTCGCAGGGATCTCGCTGTTCACGTAACATGATGGTTTGCTCCCTTCGCCAACAGTCTCGGCCGCGGACCAGCGCAAGAAGCTTCTCGGCCTGCTCCTGCGCGTCGGCGTATTCGCCCTGATCTCGGCTGTCGGCTACTACTTCGTTTTTCCCCTCATCATTGCTTTTCTGGGTGCGCCAGTTTTCGTAATATCCACGCTCGGTACTTTCGCCGCTGCGGCGGTCGCAAACACGCTCGCCGTCCGCATCTACGAACGCGGCAATCTGGCCGATATTGGCCTGGGCTGGACCGCCGCGTCCCGCCGTAATCTATCGCTCGGGCTGCTGGGCGGAGTGGGCGCTGCGCTGGTGGTAGTTGTGCTTCCACTGATGCTGCGCCTGGCCGATTTCGAGCCGGTTCCAAACGAACGCCTCCGCTGGCCCTCGCTGCTTTTCGTTTCGATCCTGCTGCTGTTGGGCGCCGTCGGCGAAGAAATGCTTTTCCGCGGTTACGGCTTTCAAGTTCTGGTGAAGGGCATGGGTCCATTCGCGACCATTCTTCCAGTGGCCGTGCTCTTTGGTCTGGCTCACTCGCAAAATCTCAACTTCGGCCCACTGGCGTTCGTTAACACCATGCTGTGGGGAGTGGTGCTGGGCTACGCTTACCTGCGCAGCGGCGATCTGTGGCTGCCCATCGGGCTGCACTTTGGCTGGAACTGGGCGCTGCCCTTGCTAGGTGCTAATCTCAGCGGGTTTACAATGGACGTTACAGGTTACGCGATGCACTGGAAGATCGGGGACCGCTTGAGTGGAGGCGCCTATGGCCCGGAGGGCGGCTTGCTCACCACAGCCGTCGCCATCGGCTTGTTCTTCTACCTTGGCAAGGCCCCCATCCAGCACCAGGAAGCGACCCCGGAGAGCCAGCCTGAGGTGAATGTATGAATCGTAAGCAGCTCGCGACTCAGTGCCTTATGCCGTTGACGGCCTGTTTGGTCCTGCTTCCCATCATTGCGCCACCTGCTTGGTGCGGCGATGAGAAGCTCACCGAAGACGATCGCGTAGAGATCCTGCGCGGGTTGCTGTCCGAGTATGCCACGGTGAGAGCTTTTCTTCCGCGCTCCAAGAAGCCGCTTCCCTTTGACGCCAGCGGACAGTGGAACAAAGAGGCCTGGGCTCAAGCCGGCCAGGCGTTCGGTCCGGCCGCGCGGGTTGGCGATTTGGTGCAGATCACGCACGTTGCGATCGAAAGCAACCAGATCGTGCTCGAAATCAACTACGGCATGAAAGGCAAGGGAACTGGAAGTTGGAAGGATCACGTGCAGGTGGGCGTGGGACCAACCATGTCGCCCATCAACCGGCAGCAAAATTCCAACTCCATCAGCGGCACGTCTATCGCACTGCTGTTCGGCGGGCCGGTTCCTGAAATAAAGGCAGACGCTATCAAGAAGATCATGACGCCGGTGCTCGATTTCGATCAGCAAACGGCCGCCGGGAATTATGTCGAAAAACTGCCTGAACCAATCCAGAAAGCCATCAAGTCGAATAAGGTGATCGTAGGCATGGATCGCGACCAGGTTTTGCTGGCGATGGGCAAGCCGCGCCACAAAGAACGCAATGTCACCAACGACGGCGCTGAACTGGAGGACTGGATCTATGGCGATCCTCCCGGTAAGATTACGTTTGTGACCTTCGGCGGGGCCAAGGTGACTGCCGTCAAGGAAGCCTACGCCGATATAGGCGGATCTACCGCGCCGCCGCTGGTGGCCAAGTAGTGCCGCTAAATAGAGCCGCAAAATAGAGGCGCCAAATAAACCAGGAAAGTAAGAGTCGGAGGGGAATGTCCATCAAAGTAGGCATTAACGGCTTCGGCCGCATCGGGCGCAACGTAGTTCGAGCCGGTTTGCATCATCCTAATATCGAGTTTGTCGCCGCCAACGATTTAACCGACACCAAGACCTTGGCGCACCTTTTGAAGTACGACTCCATCCTGGGCCAGCTTCCAGAAGAGGTGAAGTACGATGGCGATTCGATCACCGTGGCCGGAAAGCGGATTAAGGTTTTTGCCCAGAAGGATCCAGCCGAGTTGGATTGGAGTTCACTGGGCGTGCAGGTCGTGGTGGAGTCCACCGGACGGTTCACGGACAAGAAGGATGCCGCCAAGCATCTGAAGGGCACGGTGAAGAAGGTCATCATTTCGGCGCCCGCCACGGGCGAGGACATTACCATCGTCCTGGGCGTCAACGAGAAAATGTACGATCCCGCCAAGGATAACGTCATCTCGAATGCCTCTTGCACCACCAACTGCCTCGCGCCGGTGGTGAAGGTGCTGCACGAGCAGTTCGGCATCCAAAAGGGGTCGATGACCACCATCCACAGCTACACCAACGATCAGAATGTGCTGGATTTTCCGCACAAGGATCTGCGGCGTGCGCGCGCCGCGGCGCTGAACATGATCCCCACCACCACGGGCGCCGCAAAGGCGATTGCGCTGGTGATGCCGGAGTTAAAGGGCAAGCTGGATGGCTATGCCATGCGCGTTCCCACGCCCGATGTTTCCGTGGTGGATCTGGTGGTGCTGACATCCAAGAATACTTCGGCCGAAGAAGTGAACAAGGCGCTGAAGGCAGCGGCGGAGGGGCCGCTGAAGGGCATCCTGGCCTACACCGAAGACCCGGTGGTTTCCACTGACATGTTGCACAATCCCAATAGCTCGATCGTGGACGCGGGCCTCACTAAAGTGCTGGACGGGAATCTGGTGCATGTCATTGCCTGGTACGACAATGAGTGGGGATATTCGATGCGTGTGGTGGATCTGATCGATTTTCTCGGCAAGAAAGGGCTCTGAGTTCAGCCCTTCCGCAGCACCCAGGTGGTCATCGAGCGTTGGTTCTGGACGACGGTGGTCTTTAACGGGTCCTCCAGCTTTCCGCCCAAATCTTTCGTGAGCGCCAGCAGCAGCGCTTGATCGACGAGATAGCGCTCGGAACCATCCGGCAGCAGGCAGCGCCGTCCTCCAATGTGTTGCAGTTGGCTTTCGATTCCGATGGATGATGCCAGGCGGCAGAAAAACAATCCACCGGGCTTCAGAACTCGCCACGTGCCGCGCAGCATGGCTGCAAAGTGTTGGTCGTCGCGCGCGAAGTGGAGCACCGCGCTGCTGATGGCTACGTCGGCGAGGGCGTCCAGGAAGGACGTGGACTCGATAGTCTCTACGCGAAAGTTGTCTGGCGAGAGGGCCGGCGCTAGCGATCGAGCCAATTGGCGCACTGCATCAATCGCCCGCGGATCCGCATCGGCGCCGAAGACTTCGTAACCTTCCCTGAGCAGATAGACCAGATTGCGCCCGTGTCCACAGCCGGCGTCGAAGATTCGCATCCCTGGCGCGATACGTCCTCGCAGAAGCTGATCGAAAAGGTAGATGTCGATCTGTCCGAACTGCTGGGGAAGATCGCTCATTGGCCTGAGATTTTCCGCTGCAAGTACCAGGAGAACATCCCCCGATATTTTCGCTGTAGATCCTGATTCTGCCAATCCTTTCCCGTGATCACACCTCGACAGCAGGGTGCTCCGCAGCGGCAAGTCAGCGTGTAGTCGTCATCATCGGTGGTGGCCCAATCATGCGTCAGCTCCTCGCCGTCCGCGATCTCGCGGAGCGCCACGAAAACTATTTGCCCCTGCACGCCGATGTTCGGATCGCAGGAATGATTGCTGAAGATCATGGCGCCATCCCGCTCCTCAACGTGGCGGGGTCCAATGAACAGGTCGTCCGCGATTTGAATTTCGGCGGGTCCCAGCGCGGGCGCAATCCCGGCCAGAGCGGCCCGGTTGAAGATATACCCACCTTTTACGCAGACCATCTCGCCCAACTGGAACTCGCCGATTGCAAAGAGTCCCCGGCCGTGAATCGGGCTGTTTCGGACGGCTGCCTTCGGGGAGAGAAAAGAAAGCGGGATCGAGGAGTCAGGCATGTGCGGCCATCCGATCTTCCTTCTGCGGTCTACGTTCAAGTTCAGTCTAACCCACAAGAAATCAGAAGCAGACATCCGAAGCAATCTCGCGCGTAGTGCGGGCCGATATAATAGAAGCAGGTTGCTAGACACCAAAGAAAAGCGTCGAAAGCTCATCCAGTACGTGCTGTTCGCCACTGCGGTTCTGTGGATCGCGGTCGCCTGGCAAAGCTGGAGCGATCAGAAAGCCGGCGTCAGGGCAGTGAAGGATCGAACGCCGGTCGCCGATCTGACGTTTCCTCAGCTGAACGGCAGCTCCTGGCGACTCTCCGATCACCGCGGCCAAGTGGTGATCATCAATTATTGGGCCAGCTGGTGTGCACCATGCCGGCAGGAAACTCCCGGACTGATCGACCTCGCTCGCGACTATCGCTACAAGGGCCTGTCGATCGTCGGCGTCTCTATGGATGAGGGTGGAAAGCACGCTGTCGAGTCTTTCTTGCAAGAATTCCACTTGCCCTATCCGGTGCTCATGCCCGATCTCGCGTCACCATCGTCGCCTGCCATTGATGCATTACCTACCACGGTGCTTGTCGACCGCAACGGGCGCGCGGCAAAATCATACGTCGGTGCTGTCCGAGAGTCCGTTTTTCGGGCCGATGTGGATCAGCTTCTGGCCGAGACCGTTACTTCGTCACCCAGCCCGTCGGCATCCCATACGGCACCGGCCTTACCAGCGCCTCGATCCGATTGAGTTGACTTCCATTTCGCTGTTCTTCCTTGTCATCGATATAGCCGCCAACTGTCCGGCAGCGACCAAGTGCAATCATTGATTGCGATGTTATCATTGACGTATGGCGAGTATCACTATCCGGCGTCTGGATGACGTGGTGAAGGCTCGACTCCGCGTGCGAGCGGCGCGCCACGGCAGATCGATGGAAGAAGAGGCGCGGCGCGTCCTGACCTCGGCGCTGGCCGAGGAGCCGAATCGGCCCTTGAATCTGGCGGAGGCAATCCGAAATCTATTCGAACCTTTGGGAGGAGTGGATCTTGAGATTGCGCCTCGCGAACCCATCCGGCGTCCTCCCACCTTCAAATGATTGTCCTCGATACGAACGCTCTCTCGGACGGGATGAAGCCTTCTCCATCCGAGAGAGTTTTACGCTGGCTCGCATCGAAAGAGCCGTCGGGCGTCTTTGTTACTACCATTTCGCAGGCTGAGATACTGGCTGGAATCGAAGTGATGCCGGCCGGCAAACGGAAGCAGAGCTTGTCCGCGGCTGCTCAAAAAATGTTCGACGAACTTTTCCATGGAAGGATTCTCTCGTTCGATCCGGAGGCGGCGCGCCAGTTTGCAGCGATTTCCGCCATCCGCAAGGCCGCAGGACGGCCGATTTCCCAGTTCGATGCAATGATCGCGGCCGTGGTCCGTGTTCACCGCGCTACGCTCGCGACGCGCAATGCCCGGGATTTCGACGGTTGCGGGATTCGTCTGGTCAATCCGTGGACGGATGTACACTAGTAGAACCGAATCGCCGATCCACGAAAGGAGCGAACGTGAAAACCAAACTCTGGGCTGCTCTACTTCTCGCCATCGCGCCTGCGGCTTGGGCTCAATCCACTGGGGCTCAATCTCTGGCAGGTCTGTGGGATGCCACCATCACCTTTAATGGCCAGGACATTCCCTTCCGGCTTCAAATCGCAGGCCAGGGATCCGACCTCCAAGGCTGGCTCTTCAACGGCGAGGAGAAAGTTGTCGCCAGCGGCGCCAGCTTTCAGAACGGGTCACTGGTGTTGAATTTCGATTCGTACGCTGCCAAGCTCGAAGCCAAATTGCAAGATGGCGCCCTGGTGGGACAGTACGGGCCGATGCTGAAGAAGACCTATCCGGTAAAAGCGCAGCGGCATCAGGCTGTCATGTTCCAGGGCAACGCGTCGCCGCCCTCCATCAACGGTCTTTGGGAAGTGGCGGTGAAGAGTTCCAAAGGCGAGCAGGCCTGGCGCTTGATCGTCCAGCAGAAGAGCCCTGGGGATGTCGAGGCCGCGATTCTGCGAGTGGACGGCGACACGGGAGCGTTGACCGGTGGTTTTAAGGACGGCCACTTCGTCCTCAGCCATTTTTCGGGGGGGCGCCCCGCGTTGATGATCCTAACTCCCGCCGCCGACGGGACGCTGGCGGTCGACATGACGGATCTGCATGGAAAGAGCCAGCTCACCGCTACGCGGCCGGATGTCGCGCGCGCCAAAGGACTGTCTCCGCCGACCGATCCGGATCATCACACCACAGTTAAGGATGCAGCCGAACCATTTCGGTTCAGCGCGCCCGATCTCAGCGGCAAAATCGTTTCGAACACGGACGTGCGCTTTCAGGGCAAGGTCGTATTGGTGAACGTTACCGGAAGCTGGTGCCCCAACTGCCACGATGAAGCGCCGTTCCTGGCCGAACTATACCGCAAGTATCGCAGCCAGGGCCTGGAAGTGGTCGCGCTTTCGTTTGAGGAAGAGGATCAGTTGAAGGATCCGACACGCTTGCGGGCCTTTATGAAGGAATATGGCATCGACTACACGGTTTTACTGGCTGGGACAACGGAAGAGCGCGATGCGAAGCTGACGCAGCCCGTGAATCTGAATTCCTGGCCGACCACGTTTTTCCTCGGCCGCGACGGGCGCGTGCGTTTCGTCCATGCCGGATTCCCAGGACCTGCGAGCGGAGATCTGTATCGCCAGGCGACCCACGAGTTCTACGCGCAGGTGGAGAGCCTGCTGGCGGAAAAACCGGCTACTTCCACGGCTAGCCTTCGTTAGAACGGCACACGCCACCGCAGTCCGGTAAATCGCGCGAAATCGCGATCGTTGGTGATCCACTCGCAGCCCGATTCAATCGCCAGGGCCGCCAGCCAGGCATCCTGTACCAGATTTCCATAAGCATTTGCTTTGTGGCATAAGGCGCTGAAGATGCCCCAGTGGCGACGTCCCGGCTCGATGATTTGGCAATGTGGCTGATCCAGAAGCACGGTCACGAAAGCCAGTACGTCGGCCAAAGGATCGGGGTGGGCGAAGACGCGTGGATGAGTCGTAATCCGGATCACGCTCGCCAGCACTTGAGGCGACATTCCATAAGCTTGTTCCCCGTTCACGATGTCTTCCAGCCAAGCTCGGTACGCGCTATGATTTTCCGCGTCGGAACGGAACGCGTACACCAGGACGTTCACGTCCGGCAGAATCACCCACGGCCTTCCCCATGGCTTTCCATGATATCTTCCAACGCGGCGCTGTCATTCAGGTCGACGCCAGGAAGCACACCGCCTCCGGCGACCGAGAGCGGAAGCTTTACGGGTTGCCGCCGGTCCTGCGCCTGTGCTTGCGCCAGGACCAATCTAAGACCTTCTTCGATCAGGGTAGTCACAGTCTTTCCTCGCTGCTCTGCTTCTCGCTTCACTTGGTTCATTAGACCCTCCGAAAGTCTCACCGTAGTTCTCATATGTCTAGACATAACATTATATATGTCGATATGTCAAGTGATCTGGGAGCGAGAATTCAGAGGGCAAGAATCCAGAATGGTCGTTAGAGCACATCCTGGCTTCTGGATTCTGACTTCTGATTCGTCCATTTGACAACCGTAACGTGGTTCTGTATTCTTGTAAGGGTTTGGCGAGTTGTGTCTTCTGCTCCCGCGCTACCGCTCTTTAGTTAGAGAGCCCGGCCGGGGGCCGGCCCCGAGGTCCTGATGGTTTTTCAGCCACTGGGATATGGGCTAGTCCAGAGCAAGTACCCTCGCAGCTTGTAGTCTTTCGCGGTTTGGCTTTTAGCCTGCCGTTGTGTGCCACTGAACAAACATAACTTCTGAAGGGAAGATTCGTGCCGACGTTTAATCAACTCGTGCGAAAAGGGCGAAAACCGCCACGTTATAAGACCGCCAGTCCGGCGCTGCAGGCTTGCCCGCAGAAGCGCGGCGTGTGTACGCGCGTGTACACCACCACCCCCAAGAAGCCGAATTCGGCACTGCGGAAAGTGGCGCGTGTGCGCCTGACCAATGGGATTGAAGTGACCACTTATATTCCAGGTGTCGGCCACAATTTGCAAGAGCACTCCATTGTGTTGATCCGCGGGGGCCGTGTGAAGGATCTGCCGGGCGTTCGTTATCACGTGGTGCGCGGCACGCTCGATGCGGCTGGGGTGACCGACCGTAAACAGGGACGATCGAAGTACGGAGCCAAACGGCCGAAAGGGCCCTCCAAGTAAGCTATGCCACGCAGACGCAGACCAGAGCCTCGCGAGATCCTTCCGGATCCGATTTACAACTCCACGCTGGCGGAGAAGTTCATCAACTCGATGATGTGGGATGGCAAGAAAAACACGTCGCAGCGGATTTTCTACGGTGCAATGGACAAGATCAAGGAGCGCACCGCCGACGATCCATTGAAGCTCTTTAAGAAGGCTGTCGAGAACGCCAAGCCGCTGCTCGAAGTGAAGACGCGTCGTGTGGGTGGCGCCAACTATCAGGTTCCGGTGGAGGTATCGCAAAATCGCCGGGTGAGTTTGGCCATCCGCTGGATTTTGCAGAATGCCCGTAGCCGGCCCGACAAGGGGATGCCGGATAAGCTGGCCAATGAGTTGACGGATGCCGCGAACATGCGCGGTGGAGCGATCAAGAAGAAGGACGACGTTCACAGAATGGCGGAAGCGAACAAAGCTTTCGCGCATTACCGCTGGTAGTCTTTTAGGTTTTATTTATGGCACGCACTGTACCGATCGAAAAAATGAGGAACATCGGCATCATGGCCCACATCGATGCCGGTAAAACCACCACTACCGAGCGTGTGCTCTATTACACCGGTCGTACTCATAAGATCGGTGAGGTTCATGAGGGCACCGCCATCATGGACTGGATGGAGCAGGAGCAGGAGCGGGGTATCACCATCACGTCAGCCGCCACCACGTGCCAGTGGCGCGACATCACCATCAACATCATTGACACTCCCGGTCACGTGGATTTCACGGCCGAAGTGGAGCGCAGTCTGCGCGTACTGGACGGCGCGGTGGCGGTGTTCGACGCCGTGGCCGGCGTGCAGCCGCAATCAGAAACCGTGTGGCGTCAGGCCGACAAATACGGCGTTCCGCGCATTTGCTTCATCAATAAAATGGATCGCGTGGGCGCGGATTATTACCATGCCATCGATACGATTGTGGACCGGCTCAAATGCCGGCCAGTAGCGATTCAGCTACCCGTAGGCGCCGAAGACCAGTTCAAGGGAACCGTGGATCTGGTGACCATGAAAGCCCGCATCTGGCGCGACGAGACGCTGGGCGCTGAGTTCGACGAGGTGGAGATTCCCGCCGATCTACTCGAAAAAGCCAAGTCTTATCGCGAGCAAATGATCGAAGCGATCGCCGAATCCGACGACCACCTGTTCGCCAAGTTTGTAGAAGGCACGCCGATCTCTGAAAAAGAGATCATGGAAGGCATCCGCAAAGCCACCATCACGCAGAAGATTTTTCCGGTGATCTGTGGATCGGCGTTCAAGAACAAGGGTGTGCAGAACCTGCTGGACGCCGTGGTGGACTATCTGCCTTCGCCGCTGGACATTCCACCGGTGCAGGGCGTTCTCCCGGATAATCCCGCAATTACCGAGGAGCTTCCCCCCTCCGATTCCGCTCCATTTTCGGCGCTGGTATTCAAGATCATGACGGACCCGTTCGTCGGCCAACTCGCGTTCATCCGTGTGTATTCGGGCCGGCTGGGCGCGGGCGATTCGGTGTTCAATGTCGCGAAAAATCGCAGGGAGCGCGTGGGGCGTCTGGTGAAGATGCATGCCAACAAGCGCGAGGATATTCAGGAAATTCTGGCCGGCGACATCTGCGCCGCGGTACTGAAGAATGTCTCCACCGGCGACACCATCTGTGACGAAAAACGGCCGATCCTGCTCGAAAACATCGATTTCCCCGAGCCCGTGATTCAGCTTGCCATCGAGCCGAAGACCAAGGCCGATCAGGAAAAGCTCGGACTGGCAATTCAGAAACTGGTGCAGGAAGATCCCACCCTGCGGGTGAATACCGACCCTGACACCGGGCAGACCATTCTGGCCGGAATGGGTGAGCTGCATCTCGAGATCATCGTGGATCGCATGCAGCGCGAGTTTAACGTCGGCGCCAACGTCGGCAAACCGCAGGTAGCTTATCGCGAGACGATTCGATCCAAGGGCGAGTTCGATTACACGCACAAAAAGCAGACTGGTGGCAGCGGTCAATACGCACGCACCAGGCTCACGGTGGAGCCGAACCCAGGTAAGGCTTTCGAATTCGATAACGATATCAAAGGCGGTTCGGTACCCAAGGAATTTATCCCGGCGGTCGAAAAGGGCGTCCGTGAGTCGCTCGAAGGCGGCATTCTGGCCGGTTATCCGATGGTGGATATCAAGGTCGCGCTGATTGACGGCGCTTATCACGATGTCGATTCGTCGGAAATGGCGTTCAAGATCTGCAGTTCCATCTGCTTCAAGGAAGCCTGCCGAAAAGCCAAGCCGGTGCTGCTGGAGCCGGTGATGCGCGTTGAAGTGGTGGTGCCCGAAGAGTACATGGGTACCGTTAACGGCGATCTCAGCTCGCGGCGCGGCCGCTTGGAAGGCACCGAAGTTCGGGGCACCACGCAGCTCATTAAGGCGATGGTTCCGCTCTCTGAGATGTTCGGCTACGCAACGGAATTGCGCTCCCGCACCCAGGGCCGCGGCAGTTTCACCATGCATTTCGGGCAATACGAGGAAGTTCCCAAGAACCTGTCGGAAGAGATCGTGGCGAAAGTTCAAGGAAGAGTGACGAAGTAGAATCCAGAATTCAGAAGTCAGAATTCAGAAGGAAGTAGGAGAGTTCAACATCCATGGCGAAGGAAAAATTTGACCGCAGCAAGCCGCATGTGAATATCGGGACGATCGGGCACATCGATCATGGCAAGACCACGTTGACGGCGGCGATCACCAAGGTATTGTCCAAGCACAACCCGAAAAACAAGTTCCGCTCGTTCGATTCGATCGACAATGCGCCGGAGGAAAAGGCGCGTGGTATCACGATCGCGGTGGCGCACGTGGAGTATGAGACGGCCAACCGGCATTACGCGCACGTGGATTGCCCGGGCCATGCCGACTACATCAAGAACATGATCACCGGAGCGGCGCAGATGGATGGCGCGATTCTGGTGGTTGCGGCTACCGATGGTCCGATGCCGCAAACGCGCGAGCATATCCTGCTGGCTCGCCAGGTGGGCGTGCCTTCGATCGTTGTCGCGCTGAATAAAGTGGACATGGTGGACGATCCGGAGCTGCTGGAACTGGTGGAGCTGGAAGTTCGCGAACTGCTGAGCAAGTATGAGTTTCCGGGCGACGATCTGCCGGTGGTGCGGGTGAGCGCGCTCGGAGCATTGAACGGGGAAGAGAAGTGGGAAAAGTCGGTGGACGAGCTGATGGCGAAGGTGGACGAGTATGTCCCAATGCCGGCTCGCGATATCGACAAGCCGTTCCTGATGCCGGTGGAAGACATTTTCTCGATTCAGGGCCGCGGCACGGTGGTGACGGGGCGCATCGAGAAGGGGATCTGCAAGGTGGGCGAGGAAATGGAGATTGTGGGCTTCAAGGACACGCGCAAGACGGTGGTCACGGGCGTGGAAATGTTCAAGAAGCTGTTGGATGAAGGGCGCGCTGGAGACAACGTCGGATTGCTGCTGCGCGGAATTGAGAAAGACGACGTGGAGCGCGGGCAGGTGATTGCTAAGCCGGGATCGATCAAGCCGCATAAGAAGTTCAAGGGCGAGATCGTGGTGCTGACCAAGGAAGAGGGTGGGCGGCATACGCCGTTCTTCAAGGGATACCGGCCGCAGTTTTATTTCCGGACCACGGACGTGACGGGTGTGGCGGAGTTGCCTGCGGGGACCGAGATGGTGATGCCGGGCGACAACGTGGGATTGGTGATTGAGTTGATTACGCCGGTGGCCATGGACAAGGGATTGCGGTTTGCGATCCGCGAAGGTGGCCGGACGGTGGGCGCGGGAACGGTGACGGAGATTATTGAATAAAGGCGGAATACGAGGGAGACAAGGAATACAAGGAATGCTCGGCATTCCTCGTCTTCCTGGT